>JADMIO012763217.1_pt1 | contig 69131 bp, 47 predicted proteins | sample 8958161 | NCBI WGS metagenome assembly JADMIO01 (sample SAMN16585339, study PRJNA669376) | soil metagenome | isolation source: Crop rotation soil | place: USA: Cullars Rotation, Alabama | collected 2011 | reverse complement strand
GCCGCGACTTCAAGTCACGTGAATTCCAAGCTTCGGATCCCACTGTGCTGGAAAGAAGTTAAACGAACAGCGGGAGAAAAAAGTTACAGGTAAGAAGTAAAATTTTTCACAGAGTTTCACAGAGGTAACACAAAGCCCACAGAGGCGCTCCGTGAATCTTTGTGCCTCTTTGTGGATCTCTGTGAAATTAGCCTTCGGCTTATTTTATTTTTTGAAACCAACATTGAATTTCTATTAAGCTTCATTGGCGTCGCACTCTTGTACGGCATATCTTTTTTCAGCTTACATTTGCCTTCATCAATTATTACTTATGAACAAAAAATTTGCAGAGCGTATTGGCGCTGAATTAGCTGAAATAGAAGCCGCAGGATTATACAAAAGAGAACGCATCATTGCCAGCGAACAAGGTGCAGAAATCATTGTAGGTGGCAAAGAAGTATTGAACTTTTGTGCTAATAATTATCTCGGGCTTTCTTCTCACCCAAAAGTATTGGAAGCTGCGAAGAAATACATAGATCACCGTGGTTATGGCATGAGCAGCGTACGATTCATTTGCGGCACACAGGATATCCATAAAGAACTGGAAAAGAAAATAGCAGATTTTTTAGGCACAGAAGATACCATTTTATATGCAGCTGCCTTTGATGCCAATGGCGGTGTATTTGAACCACTATTTGGTGAAGAGGATGCTATCATCAGCGATACATTGAACCATGCCTCTATTATTGACGGCGTTCGTTTGTGCAAAGCACAGCGTTATCGCTACGAACATAATAATATGGCTGACCTTGAAATGAAGCTGGCGGAAACACAGCATTTGCGTAGCCGTATCATTGTAACTGACGGTAGTTTCAGTATGGACGGCACTATTGCACAATTAGATAAGATCTGTGACCTAGCTGATAAATACGATGCTATTGTAATGATAGACGAATGCCACTCTTCCGGCTTTTTAGGAAAGACAGGAAGAGGCACACATGAATACCGTGGCGTAATGGGCCGCATTGATATCATCACGGGTACGCTTGGTAAAGCTTTAGGCGGAGCAAGCGGTGGTTTTACTTCTGGTAAAAAAGAAATTGTTGAAATGTTGCGCCAGCGCAGCAGGCCTTATTTATTCAGCAATACAGTAGCACCAAGCATTGTAGGCGCTTCTATTGCTGTTCTTGATATGCTGAGCGAAACAACAGAACTAAGAGATAAATTGGAAAGCAATACCAAATATTTCCGCACCAAAATGACGGAAGCTGGTTTTGATATCAAACCCGGCGAACACCCTATTGTTCCAATCATGTTATACGATGCAGTAGTTGCACAAAACTTTGCTTCTAAACTTTTGGAAGAAGGTATTTATGTTATTGGTTTCTTTTTTCCGGTGGTGGCAAAGGGACAGGCACGTATACGGGTGCAATTGAGTGCTGCACATGACCAAAGACATTTAGATAAAGCTATTGAGGCGTTTACTAAGGTTGGGAAGGAGTTAGGAGTGTTGAAGTAGTTGATAAGTTGAAAGGTTAATAAGTTAAAAGGTTGACATGGAAACACGTCAACCTTTTATTATTAGCAATTTAACCATTAAGCTAATCAACCCTTTCAACTAATCAACTAACGAATTTCCTTCAACTCAATCGTCCAGCCAAGGTTCATTTTTATTATCAGCGGGTTGCCTGGAGAATCATTTATCCAAAGCGATTTATCGCCGTCATCTGTAAACGAGTTATTAAGCATAAATACGTTCAGCTTCTTATTCTTTCCTTTGATTTTTACAGTTGGCAATTCCTTTGCTTCAGAGCGATAAAAACTTTCTTCTTCATTATCATCAATTGTCATGTTCGTAAATTCTGTAGGCATTTGCACATAGTTATCGGTGCTTAGCCAAACTGTGCTTGCATCGGTAAGGTTCATATCTCCACCGCTGAAATAGTTAACATATTTGTTAGCTATTTTTCTTGCCTCAGCGCTGATGTTTACATGGCCTTTTGTTTTATTGGCATTCGTCATTGCATAATTAAAATCGATAGAGCCGCCCAAACCTGCATTCAGCGTTACTATAAAATCGTATTCGCTGCCACCGGCATTTACATGATATACCAGTTTATCTCCTTTTTGTAAAGAGTAAGTGCTGGCAGTGCCGTCATCATTTTTAATTTGTATTGGCATAGAATTATCTGCGCCGCTGGTTGTGGTTTTAACTTTTTGAGCTGAGGTACTGCTGCCGATGAATAATGCAGCAATAAACAGCACGAATAACTTTTTCATTTTTTAAGGTTTTGTTTATTACAGATAAATGTACAATACCAGTAATGTTGATACTATACCCTGTACACGGTATTTTATGTTGAGCATATGCCATTAGGTTAGGCAAAGAGCCCTAACTTTGCTTCGTTAAAGGATGATAAGAATTACTTTTGCTGAACGGAGCGTCGCCAATGCCGCCGCCCTTTGCACTAAAGCTGGTTACAAAAAAAATGACAGATACTTCACAAACATTTATAGCGAAAAGCACCATAAAAGCTGCTGACCTTGAGCATCGCCGCAAGATCAATTTTAATATTGGCAAATACAATGCTGTGGTGCCAAAAGGCAAAGAGCAGTTTGCCGATATGCACCTGGCAAGGGAAAGGGCGAAGAATGTAAAATGGCGTGCTATTGAAACGCTGGACCAGCAACTGGAAGAGTTTGAATTGAATTTCACCAAACGTGGCGGCAAAGTGATATGGGCAGAAAATGCAGCTCAAGCTATTGAAGAGATATTGGCTATTTGCAAAGAAAAAAATTGCAAAACATTGGTGAAGAGTAAAAGTATGGTGACGGAAGAAATTCATTTGAACGATGCTTTGGAGAAGAACGGAATTGAAAGTATTGAAACGGATCTTGGTGAATATATACAACAACTGGATGGCGAACCGCCATATCATATTGTTACGCCGGCGATGCACAAAAGCAAAGAGGATGTTGCCAAACTGTTTAATGAAAAATTAGGTACGCCAATTACATTAACGCCGACAGAACTTACACAAGTTGCCCGAAAGATTTTACGTGAAAAATATACAGAAGCTGAAGTAGGTGTTACCGGTGCTAATTTTATCATCAGTGATATTGGTGGTATTGCTGTTACTGAAAATGAAGGCAATGCAAGGTTAAGCTGCGCTTTTCCTAAAACGCATATTGCAATAGTTGGTATTGAGAAGATGCTTCCTTCTATTACTGATCTTGGATTATTTTGGCCGCTGCTTTCTACTTTTGGAACGGGACAAAAAATTACTGTTTATAACACTATCGTTACAGGCCCAAGACAAGAGAATGAAAATGATGGCCCTGAAGAAATGTATGTGATATTATTGGATAACGGCCGTACAAATATTTTGCAAAACCCTAAACAACGGGAGAGTTTATATTGCATCCGTTGTGGTGCTTGCTTAAATGCTTGTCCTGTTTATAAAAATATTGGTGGCCATGCTTATGGCGTTACGTACAGCGGCCCTATCGGAAGTGTTATCACGCCTAACTTGCAGGGCATGGAAGATTTTAAACACTTAAGTTATGCTTCTTCGCTGTGCGGTAATTGTACTGAAGTGTGTGCGGTGAAAATAAACCTGCATGAATTATTGCTGGAGAATAGAAAAGAATCTGTTGAAGAAGGCCTTACATCTTTCAGCGAAAAAATGGCGTGGAAAGTATGGAAGCTTGCCAGCATGAAAAGAGGATTGATGAATATGGGCAACGGCAACCTGAAAAATAAAGTGGTGAACGGCTTATTTAAAAGCTGGAAGAAACATCACGGGCCACTTGATTTCAGCAAGAAGACGTTTAATGAGATGTGGAAGGAGCGATATAAGAAATAATTACACGGATTTGAACTGATTACACGGATTACATGAATGGTATTGATCTACTCCCATAAAAATTCGCCGAGGCTGCAATATGTGGCTGATTTTATTTTTAAAGACTTATTAGGTGTTGAGGTTTCGATTGTAACTGATATTGATCATTTCAAAAATCATGATGGTGTAAAGGTCAATTACAGTAACGAGCCGATTAATTCTGTTTTCTCCATTCTGCCTTGCTACCTTTTATTTGAAAATAAAATCCAGCAACAAAGGATAAAATGCTTTGAATACAATGGCAACAAAGCTTTCTTTAAAACTGAAAGCGGAGATTATCCGTTTGATATTTTTGCTGCAACATTCTATCTTATCTCTCGTTATGAAGAATATCTTCCGCATGAAAAAGATGAATATGGGAGATATGCTCACACTAATTCATTAGCATTCAAAGAAGATTTTTTAAATCTACCATTAGTAAATATTTGGGTAAATGAATTTGCGGAAGTTTTAAAAAGTAAATTTTCAATTCTCAATTTTTTCCCGAAAGCTTTCGGGACAACTTTCAACTTTTTACCAACCTATGATATTGACATGGCTTTTTCTTACAAACACAAAGGATTAGTAAGAAATACTGGTGGTTTTTTAAGATCGCCTTCGTTTGAAAGGATAGCAGTGCTATTTGGTTTGAAGAAAGACCCGTTTGATAGTTATGATTGGATGAACAAATTACATGAAGAAAATGGTTTAAAGCCGATATACTTTTTTTTAGTGGCGGCTAAGAATGGCAAGTACGATAAGAACATTTTGCTTCATAAGAACATCATGCATAAGCTTACAAAGCATTATGCAAAAAAACATTCCATAGGTTTACATCCAAGCTGGCAAAGCGGAGATGATCATTCTTTATTGCAAAAAGAAAAAGAACATCTGGAAATAATGAGCGATAGCTCAATAACAAGCTGCCGCCAACATTACATTCGGTTTGACCTGCCGGATACTTATCGACGGTTAATTGATGCTGGCATTACAGATGATTATAGCATGGGATATGGCAGCACCAATGGTTTTAGAGCGTCTGTTACTTCGCCATTTTATTGGTACGATCTACAGAAAGAAGAACAAACATCATTACGCATTCATCCTTTTTGTTTTATGGATGCTAATTCTTTTTATGAAGAACATTTATCTGCGGAGCAGGCTTATGAAGAATTGATACAGTACTATACTGTTTGCAAAAAAGTGAATGGCACTTTAATAACTATCTGGCATAATAATTTTTTAGGTACCGGTACAACATTTGCAGGTTGGAAAGAAATGTATAAGCGCTTTATACTTCAGCTTCAACAATAGCTTTTTCTCTTGCTTTTTTGATGCTGTAATTCACCAGGAACACACCAATAAGAGTTACTATAGAGCCCCACACAATATTCATCGTTAATTTTTCATTCAACAAAATTGTTGCTGTTATCATTGCTACCAATGGATTAATATAAGCATATAACGATGCAACAGCAGCAGGTAGTTTTTTCATAGAATAGATGAAAGCTATAAAAGCTATCACAGAACCCATTACCACTAAATAAAGAATGACCAGCCACACTTTTAGAGATATCTCCTGCAATGCAACAGGTGATTGAGTAATGAAAGCCAATATCAATAACATTACAGAGCCAATGATCATTTGCCAACCTGTGGCATAATAAGCATTCATGTTCACTTTATTTCTTACAATAAAGATTGTTCCAAGGCTCCAGGCAAACATGGCCACGACAGAAAGTATCACGCCAAATAAAAACCCTTTTGGATGATCGTGAAATGCATTTTCGTAGAATACGATACCAATGCCTGTTACACCAAGCAATAAGCCAACAAAAGTCAGTACCGTCATATTGCGGCTTTTATAAAAGATGCGTTCAATGATAACAACGCTTAAAGGATATAGCGCTCCAATGAGTGAACTTAAACCAGTAGGGATATAATTAAGGCTCCATGTACTTAGGCCATTTGCTATAAGGAACATCAGCAAGGCCATTATTACTAACCATACAAATTGCTTACCAGTAGGCAATGGCAATTTTTTGTACAATAAAAAGAAGAGGACAAAACAAGAGCCTCCTAAGAATTGCCGAATAGAGGCCATTTGTAAAGCGGGCATTTCTTTTACACCTATTTTACTGGCCACCCAGGTAGTGCCCCAAACTAAACTTGTTATACATAATGCAATATAGCCGCTGGTTTTTCCTTTGCTTAGCAATTCCTTTCCCATAAATTATACCGATTATACGAGTATTTAGTACGATATTATTTTCTATCGGCATAATAGCATCTAAGATTTCACGTAGCCTTTCAGGCTACTTACTAAATCAAGATGCTATTATATTTTGGCTTGCATTACATTATGTATGCAAGATCAATGTTTAAAATGCCGTAACCCTGTTATAACCATTGCAAGGTTATTTTGTTTGCAGTATTCTATCGAGTCATTATCACGGATAGAACCACCAGGCTGAATGAAAGAAGCAATGCCCGCTGCATGAGCGATCTTCACACAATCATCAAACGGGAAAAATGCATCGCTTGCTAACACAGCACCTTGCAAATCAAATTTGAATTGCTTTGCTTTTTCAATTGATTGGCGTAATGAATCAATACGTGATGTTTGTCCGCAGCCTTTACCAATAAGCTGTTTGTTTTTTACCAAAGCAATTGAGTTGCTTTTTAAATGCTTACAAACAAGGTTTGCAAATGATAAATCCTCTTTTTCTGTTGCAGTTGTTTCTCTTCCACCTGTTTCTTTCCATTCGGTGTAATTACCGGTATCGTGTTGTTGTGTAAGGATCCCGTTCAATACAGATTTGAATTGTTGTGCAGTTTCCAAACCTTTCTTTTGTAATAGCAATATCCTGTTCTTCTTTGTTTTCAAAATATCTAATGCTTCCGCTTCAAAAGAAGGAGCAATTAATACTTCAAAAAATATTTCATTGATAGCAACTGCAGTTTGTTTATCTATTGGTGCATTACAAACCAATACTCCACCGAAGGCACTTTCCGGGTCGCCTGCTAATGCGGTATCCCATGCATCTTTTAAAGTTGATCGTGATGCGATGCCACAAACATTGGTATGTTTGATAATTGCAAATGTTGTATCCGTAAATTCAGCGATCAATTGCACAGCAGCATCTACATCCACCAAATTATTGTACGACAATTCTTTGCCATGCAGCTTATCAAATATCTCTTCCTGGTTGCCATAAAAAACACCTTGCTGATGAGGGTTTTCACCATAGCGCAATACTGATCTTTCTTTATCAAAAGGATTGATGAATGCAGTTGCATTAAAATAGTTGGAGATCGCTAAATCGTAACCTGTACAAACATCAAATGCTTTGATAGCAAATAGGCGGCGTTGTTCCAAAGTAGTTTCGCCTTGTTGTTCTTTTAATATTTGTTCCAATAAAGCATAATCCTTTTTTGCAGCTACAACTACAACATCTTTATGGTTTTTTGCAGCGCCACGTATCATGGATGGCCCGCCAATGTCTATTTTCTCAATGATCAGTTTCTCATCGGTTGTTGACCTTACTGTTTCTTCAAAAGGATATAAGTCAACAATAACCAAATCTATTTCAGGGATATTATATTGTTTCATTTCCTGCACATCTGTTTCGTTATCCCGCCTGCCTAATATGCCTCCAAACACAGAAGGATGCAATGTCTTCACCCTGCCTCCTAAAATAGAAGGATATGTTGTTAACGACTCCACAGGTACACAAGGCACTTTCAGTTCTTCAATAAATTTTTGCGTGCCGCCGGTAGAATATATGGTAACATCTAACTGGTGCAATTGCTGAATAATATTTTCGAGCCCATCTTTATAAAAAACAGAGATGAGTGCAGACTGGATTTTCTTTTGCATGTTTATTGATTAATGCGGAACGCTTTGATAAATTGAAATAGCGGATAAGAATTCGCCGCAAATTTACAATTTTTAACTGTGGGAAATGATCTGAAACTTGCTCATTTTATGAACAGGCATGGAACAACTTAGCAAACCCTTACAGGGCGCAAATTACAGCGGACAATAAAAAAGTGATTGTTACAAATGGCGGTTCAATATAATCTCAACCCGTGCATTACGGCTTTTTTCCATTGGGTTCCTGCCAGCATTGATAGGCTGTGTATTGCTCATGTTTTTTATTCCATCTATCCTTGCTGCCGCTACATAGCGTGACATCAAATATTCTTTCGCAATTTCGGCCCTTTGTTGGGCCAGTTTATCGCATACCGACTTAATGCCTTCTTCCACATAAGCATGCCCTTCAATGGAGATCGTAAGCGAAGGGTTCTTTTTAAGCATACTTACCACACTATCCAACACAACATAAGTACTTGAATGAAGCGATGACTGGTTGGTTTCGAATGGTACTACTATAATATCTTTTTTAGGACAGCCCCCTAATTCCACATAACCATAATCATCGGGGCATTTATCATCGGCATCGGCAATGCCATCCAGGTCTTTATCTGCAAGAACGATCTTTGGTGGCGGTGGTGGATAAACCAACAATAATTCTGCCCTGCAGTTAATTATTTTTCCTACTGCATTTTCTTTCTTTAGTTGGGATTTCATTTTACCCAATCCATTCACTGAAATGATCCTTGACAGATCGATGCCTCTACCTAATATATATTCTTTTACAAACAGCGCCCTGTTGAGCGAAAGGTATTTGCACACTGTATCATTTCCTTCATCTACATAAGAATAACCGTCGATGGTTAATTTGATAGCGGTATCTTTTTTCAGGATGTTCACCACGCTGTCTATCACACTAAAAGTAAAGGCGTGATATAGAGCAGATTGTTTGTATTCGAAAGGGATGATAATAGTGTCATTGAAATTATGGAGAGGCTTGTAGTTAAAACCAGTTGGCTTGCTATATCCTGCCAATGCAGCTGTGCAATTCATAAAAAACAATAGTATTACCAGCCTGGACAACTTCATGAAACACAGTTTAAATAATACGCAAAGATAACTTGTTAGTAATTAATAGCTAAATACGCTAAAAACGGCTATTTATTGCAAAATGGCTGCCAAGATGAGTTGGAAATGTTAATTATTTATCAATAGTAAAGTTTTAAAAGGGCTATATAAATGTAAACAGCCTTGACTTTATAGTTTGTTTTTTAAACCTGGTATACAAATATCTTATTTACCGTATAATAATAAATGTCCCTTTTATTTGTTGCAACTTATCGGAATAAACATCTTTATAACTTAACAGATATACAAATGTTCCTGATTCAGTAGGTTGGCCATTTCTTTTTCCGTCCCATCCTCTATTCTTATCCTTTGTTTCAAATACTAATTGGCCATACCTGTTAAATACCTGCAGATGAAATGAAGTAACCATTTCAGTCCCTAAAATTTTAAATTGATCATTCTTTGAATCATTGTTAGGTGTAAATGCATTAGGCACATATATTTTACATAACCCCTTTGTAAAAAGCAATTCGTCTTTGGTAGTACCGCATTTATTTGTTGCTGTTAAAGAGTATAACCCTGGTTGAGTTACAGAGTAAATAGCATTGCTGCTTCCGTCTTGCCAAATTAGTTGCCATAGTGGATCAATTGCTGGTTGAAGAATTTGTGTTTCTCCGGGACAAATAAACCTATCATTCCCAAGAGTAAACCGAGGGCGTAAAGAATAACTTACAGTAATATCATCTTTTGCAACACATCCATTCATAGTTAATACAACAGTATATATACCTTCTTTACTAACTGTATATTTTGACGCTGTTGCTCCATCTTGCCATAAATAAGTGCTATTCAAATACTTTGCATCAAGTACCAATTGCTGGCCTTCACATAAAGTAGTATCAATACCAAGGTTAACTATTGGAAGCGGCTTTACTGATAAAGTAAGGCTATCCCGATATATGCAGCCGCCGTTAGTTACATCGCACCAATAAATACCTGCATTATAAACTTTAATGATTGGGTATGTTTCCCCTGTGCTCCAGGCATAATTAGTAGAGCCACTAACAGTAGCATTAAGTTGTAGTGTATCTTTTTCGCATATGGATGTATTTGAACCTATATCGAATTGAGGCAGTTTTTTAAAACTAACCGCAATAGTGTCTCTCCATTTGCATCCATATTGATCAGTGAGTTGTAGCCAATAATCTGCTTCCTTATTGGCAATAGCAGTCGGATTATTAGTATTATCACTCCATATATAACTGGAACTTGTATAATCAGGTTTTGGCAAAAGTGTTAAAGGTAGGTTGCTACAAATACTTGTATCCTTACCCAAAGTAAATTGCGGTAAGTTTCTGTCAAACACTTCAATAGTATCAGTAGCGCTACATTCTCCTAAAAATACTTTTACCCAATACTTGCCAGGTGTTGTGACTTTAATAGACGAGTTTACACTATTATTATTCCACAAATAACTGGCTCCTGGTATAGTTTGCTTTAATTCCAGTGTATCGCCTTTGCAAATAGTAGTATCAATACCTAAAAAAACTTTAAAAGGCCCAGCACTTACAACTTTAGTAATGGTATCATTACCGCAGCCATTACTATTTGCCAATATCGCCTTCACCACATATACGCCTTGCGTAGTAAAAATATGCGTTGGGGTAAAAGAAGTAGAAAAATTATTCGCACCACTTGCAGGATCTCCAAAATCCCATTTAATATTACTTACTCCTACAGGGTTTTGTATCTTAAAACTAATATTTTGAAACTGGCAGTTGCCTGTAGCAATGATAGGATAGCGAAGATAGCTTTGTAAAAAGATAGGAAGGTTGAACTTGGGAGAACCATTCCCCAATAAAACAGCATCAGGCGTATAATTACAAGCTGATCCTAAATTTTCCGGATCTGAAACTTCAAATAAATCATCACGTACATTAATGTACAATTTACCTGTATTGGCCAGTTGAATAGCACCCGCAGCTCTGTTATGTTGTGAACCGAAGAAATACCGGCTTGCTTGGATTTGCGCCTCACTATTCAATGAAACATCAAATTGATAAATAAATGCTGTAGGATGGATTCCTGTAATATTCCTTTCATCATAGTTTGATGTGGCATATAACCTGTTTCCGCTTGGTGAAAATTCAACGCCTATGGGGCCATAGCTGTTTAAATGCTGAGAATCGTAAACGGTATCGGTCGCTGGTGGAGTTGTATTTATCTTTTTAAAGTTCGAAATAATGCCTGTTTGTGTATTAAAATCTCCTAGCTCTATATAATCAAGCCCCTGGAAAGCTGCAGCCATTCTGTTACCCAATGGTGATATTTTCATACAACCATTATTATTGGGATTTGCGGAAGAATTGGGAGGAGAGGGGATAAAGTTGCCAGCAGACAACACTATCGTATTACTCACTCCATTTTCAGTTACCAACAACGCAAAATATTTATCCGAATTAACATAATGGCCAATTACCCAGATATCTTTTTTATTACAGTGTGTCATTGCTGTTAGTTTGAAACCAACATTTGGCAAACCTACCACAGGAATATCTCTTTGTATTTTATCTACATCTCCTTTCCCATTATCTAATTTCATATTTATTATAGAGTACAATAATCGAGATTGAAAATTACTAAGAGGCTGGCAAAAAATATGAAACAATATAAACAAAGAATCATGCCCCGGGTAAGGCACAGCCAATGCCCCTTGTGTCATTTGTACAAAAGGCCCATTCAATGGATGGCCAATTGGAACAGAATTTTGGTTTGTTCCCGGAGAATATTTAAAGTCTCTATTAAGTAAGTAGTTGCCATCTGAATAAAATAACACTTGTCCGTTTTTATCACTATAGCAAGTAGTGGAATAACCAATAAAACCATCACTTGGAAAAGGAATAGCTATTGGGGCTGTAGCTTTATTAAAAGTTACATAACGGTTTGAGGCAAACATCCAATTATCTGCTTCCAATTGTGCGGAAGAGCAAAATGGGAGTAGCAATAATAGGAATAGGGCGAATGGATATTTTATTTTACCAATCATTAAAATTTGTAATCAATGAATATTTATTTCATACATCTCTGAGCTTGCGATCTCTATGTCTTTGAATTTAAAAATAAACAAGCGTTCTGACCCATTAACATGAAAAATATCTTTTAACGAACAAACTATATAATCATTGTTATTATCTTTCAAAAAAAATATTTTATACCCTTTTATTCTTCTTGAATAATCTTTATAGCCTTTTATAGTATCGCTATAATTTATTTTATTTAACAATACCCTATCCGACAGTAATTCATGTAACCAACCTTTATTTCTATCTGTTTTTGTCAAATAGATTTGTTCCAATGCGTTAATATCTTTTTTATTAATTTCTGAAAAGTCATAATTCAACAAAAAATCACAAATCTCTATTTTATTGGGAATAACTCGCTTATGATTTGAATCTTTGCTTAAATATTCTTTATTAAAATAGTTATAAACAGCTTTAATCCTAATCTCAAATATATTTTGAGATTTTAAATCAAAAAAACAAATTAAACTAATTATTAAGAGTGTTGTTTTCATAAAAATTTTTAACGAACAAAAAACCTTATATATTTTGCTTTCGAAGAAAACTTATATCTTCCTGAAGGATCAGTAATGTTTCCTAATGAATCAGTCTGTTTTTCAATTTCTCTTGCCGCTTGTTTATTAAATGGCATCACACCCCAACCATGGTAACCATTTGCATCGTAATATCCGCTTGGATCGTCTGGACTAAAATAATAATCACTTCTTCTGCCAAAATCAATACCAGTTCTTCTCGATAATTGGTTTCTTATTTTATTTAATTTATGTGCTTTTTCATTTAAACCACCATATTTCGCACCAGCCTTAGTAGGTGGGTAAGTATCATCCTTAGTCCTTGGATTACCATTTATTGTATGCCCCATTTCATGTATAAAAACCATTCCAATTCTGAAAGTTAATGGATCTACCCCATGTCCTTCAGCAGGAATATCATCATCAGGGTCCAAAAACACATCAATACCATTTGCCCGAGCATTACTTCCCCCAACACCTGTTAATTCTTCAAAAACACTTATAGAATTTTTATTTAAAATATAATTTGCTAACAGTTTTCTTCCATATGGGCTTGATTGCCGATAACGGCTTATAGAATAACGAGGTATTCCGAAAATACCTTTATGCATTCTTATACCAATAACTCCATTACTATTAACTTTTAATATCAATCCTGTAATTTCTTGCAATTGAAACAAAAGGCTTTCTGCTAATATTATATTTGTTGATGATAAAGCCGAGATTCTTAAAGAACCGTACTTAAAAGTAAAGTTTGAAAAACTACCAAAAATACCGCTTAAATCTATATCTCCAATTGCAGCCCCAATTAACCCTCCTACTATTGCACAACCTGCTACTTTTAGAAAAGCTTTACCTCCATGATCGTCACTAGTAGCAGCCCAAATTATTCCAGCTGCTAAACCTACTCCCATTCCTACCATTGCACTTACTCCGTCAAAGATACCTCCGCCACTAGGATCTATCAAATTAGAAGGATTAGCTCCCATACCAACATAAGGACTAGCAAATTCATCATTGGGATCTACCCCATTCCACCTTCCAATCTGCGGATTATACATCCGCAAGTCAAATTCATTCCAACCTGTTTCCCCATCTTCTTCTGCAAAATCCCCTTGGTATCCATACTTATTATCAAGCTTACCTATTGCTTTACCTGATATGCCTTTAGCCTTTAAACCATATGGATAATAAGCATTTTCTTCCACCAGCCTGCCCCGCTCATGCACTATATCAAGGTTATCAAAATACACATTGATATTACTGCCATTACTAAGATACACAAAAACATATCCATTTTTAGGTACTTTTAAACCATTAACATTTATACTGCGATTATTGCCTGGTTGTGTTACCGGCACACCGTAACTTCCTAAGCCTGTTACATTATCATAAGGCACAAATCTGAAATTCTCATCAAAGAAGAGATAATTTAAGAATGCATTAGGGTTGCTGATTTGGCTATTACTTTGGTTTTGTAAGAATTGATTTAAAGGTCCACTGCTGTTGCTAAGGTCTGTATTAATTCCGCCAACACCTCCATGAACCGGCCCTGTAGATTGTGTGCCATTCGTTATTAAGTTGGTTATTGATCCAAGGATATTATTAAGAATACTATTAGAACTGTTATTGGGATATTGTTCAAAATAATAATCAACATTTATATACAGTTTATCTCCAGCCATTACCTTTAGTAACATATTTGGGCCAACGGGCTGCGAAGGTGTTAGTTTCGAAACCTGATCACTGGTATTACTTGTCCAATTTTGTGCGTAAGTATCCGTAGCTTTCGGTGTACGTGTATTGATAATTTCATTAGCACCATTAAGCGGTTGTGGTGGATTGCTTTGGTCAATTTTTCCAAAAGTAGTTTCTTCATAATATTCAGTATTAGCATCTGCAGTTTCCATTGTACAATTATGATGCTCCAGGTGCGTTTCTTCTGATAATACCATTCTTGTATTCTGTAGGTTATCGGTAACAAAAAATTCAAAAACTGCTTTTAAGCCATCTGGCAAGTCGTAATTATTACCTAAGATCACTCTTGGCTGTGTAACAGGTGTAAATAATCGTACACGGCCTTCTTCATGAATAATGTATTGTAATTTTATTCCCGCAGTTGTTTCTTCATATACAAAACCATTATTGTACCAGGTAGTAGTTACTTTACTGGTAGCAATATCAGTTACCTGTTTGCCAATCTTCTCGCCACTTGCATCATAAATAAACTCTGTGATGCTCTTATTTTCTATTGTTATCTTTTGTGGCTTATCCATAAAGTTATACTCTATCCCCTTGCCGCTTACTTTGCGTATTTTCTTATCATTATCTTCAACCATATTACCATTGTAATCGTATTTGAAACCTGTACCTGCACTATTAAAAGTTTCATTCTTAAAATCTCCTAAAGTACCATTCGTAGCTGAAGTGAGATCGGTGTTATCTAATACAGTTATAAGCTTATTGCTCCAGGTACCAACACTAGGAATATTATAATAACTATAGGTTAATTTATCTATAAACAAAGGGCTTGTATTCCCAGGAATAATCCCTTTTTGGTTCATTGATAAAAGATTCCCATTTTCATCATACTGAACATTGGTCATTGAAAAATCTGTCACATTATTAAGCCAACTAGCATCTGTTGGCTTTTCCTTTTGTGTAAAATTGGCTGCGATCAAACGATCTGCATTATCATATACATAGTCGTACTTACGTGGGCTATTATCACCTTGCGTTTTCCAAATTATACCGGTAAGGTTTCCGTTATATTGTGCTGCGGCAAATTTATTGTCCGCATTATTATACCCCATATACATACCAAAATAATGATCCCATTGTGCCAATGACGAATTACTTAATGCATAGTCTTTATTGATTCCGGTCATCATGCCTAAAATATTATAGTCATACTGAAGGCTTTCAATACCAGCGCCTGAATTAAAATCCGGCGAAAGTGTTTTTACTTTTGCCCTGCCCATTGCATCATAAGTATAACTGGCTATCTTTTTATAGCTGAGTGTACCATACTTTTTAGATACAGCTATTTTTTGTCCGATTTTATTATATTCTATTTGAGTAATAGTAGCAAAATCAGTGTACCCCGTGCCTGTGAAGTTTTGTTTTTCACAGATACTTAATGTTTTACCGGCAAAATCATATTGCATGGTAATATAGTCTGTGCCCCCTTTAATATTTTCAGTTAAGCCTTGTAACTCTCTTGCCTTTTCATCAAAATAAGATGTATTGATAAGATATTTATCATTGTTCAGGTTATTATCATCATAACCAGCATCTATCACCCTCACTTTTGATCCGGTACTTATTCCATACACTCTTTCTGTTTTTTGGGTTGCCTCTACATTTGGGTTATTAGTAGTTGCAAAACTGAAATTAGATGAGAAGCTTTTTACACCTGGATAATTATAATTATCATAATATTTAACATCATTGATCACCAGGTTAGCGTAATTCAAGCCCAATGAACTATTGCCAGCCACTGGATTATACGCAGTTACAGTTTCTGTTTGAGTACCTAAATGAATGCTTAGCTGGATATCAGTATTATTCATCGTATTGGTGGCATAGTTCTGATAAGTATCCTTACTGGCATTATTCTCCAATAAACCAGATACTACCATCCTGTTTTCCGCATCATACAAATAAACGCTCCATTGATTGGTACTTGGCCTGTGCCGTTGGTTCTCATCCTGGCTTAGTATCAACCTATCCCTTTTATCATACACCATATGTATTTCACCTGCTCCTGCTGAATGTTTTATGACGGTTCTGCCACGTTCATCGAAATAATTATAAAAGCATAACTCATCATATACTTCTCTACTGGCGAATACCCAGCTATTCTGCGTTAAGTAAGTAACAGCTTTTGGCGTAATAGTTGATCGCAATTGCCCAAGGTCATCATATACATAATATGTACTTAACCATCCTGTATAATTAAGATCGGAAACCGATTGATCTAACTGGACTTTTTTCAAAACCGTATTACCGCTAAAATCTTTGTACTCGTAAACTTTTTTGCCTTTTTCATCTATAGAAACGCTTTTGAAAAGCTTCCCTGTCGCATAAGCGCCAATCACAGAGGGTACTGAAGTTTCAGCAAAATCAATTTTCCATATTTTAATGTCTTCGTTAGCATTATTAAACTCATATTGCATACTGGTACCTACCCATCCTGTTCCTGGCTGAGCAATGCTAACCGGCCTTTCCAATGGCGAATTATCGAGATTTGTTAAACTAAAAGTAGGCGCCCAGTTAGGTTCATTATAAGTACTCCTGATATAAGCTTCCTGTTTTGTTATTACATCATCCTTGAACCTTCCTATATCGTATAGTTCCGGATAGGGCAGGTAAGAATATGCAAACCTTCCTGAAAAATCATATTTTGATAAAGAAACCAGGTCACCCCATACATTGCTACTAATTTCACAAACTTCTTTACTTACACTTTGTATCGGCCTTCCTAACCCATCAGAGTAAGTAGTAGATTGTATCTTGTCGCCTGTAACCAATGCATCTGCCTGTGCCCAAGAACTTACACCAGGGATAAGTATATTATTAACCCTTACGTAATTTTTATTTTCAGTATTAGATGAAATGATGAAAGAAACTTCATTTGTATAGGCTTCCAGCAAAAAGCATTTCGCCTTTCTTCGGTATTTAGTATTGGATGTGATAGCACCTCCGGGATAATTAATACCTGTACCTATCACTTGCCATGCACCGTTATTTACCGAACTTTCCCATGTGTAGATATAATCTTGTGGGCCACATATACTGCCAAATGCCGGTGTTTGTATAATAGCTGGTACTGCATTAGGCGCAGTAGTTCCTCCACCTGCTAAAGTACCAGGATTAAGTTCGCCTCCAGAAACCAGTAATATATTGGAATATGCAGTTTCTCCATTACAAACTACTTTTCTCCTAAGAAAACAAAATGTCGGCACTTGGATACCTGCAGGATAACTCTGTCCTGAACCATGTGTGCTCCAATTAATATAATCAAGTGATATCTCCCATGTATAAGTATAATTATAGCCATCACACAATCCACCCGTAGCTGGTGTTTCATTTACTGTTGGCACCCCATTGTTAAAAACATCGCCTCCGCTAATATAACCAGCATCAAGTGGGCCAAAAAAACTAACTATTGCTATATCTGAATAAACGCTACCCAACGAACCTGTAGTTTTACGCCGGTAAGCTTTTATAGAATTTACAAGCGATGTCCGAGGCTGATAAGTTACCCCATCTCCTCCATCTATACTATCATTGGGTTGCCCGGCCGGAAGATCGGTCCAAAAGAATGGCTCTTGTGGAAAAGTACCTACAGGCACATCACCAACCTGCCATTGATAAGTATAGCTTGAACCCAGGCATAATGGCGGTACACAATTAGATATTGATAATATTGAGGGAATATCACCGAAGTGGAGGTTTTGATGAACAGGCGAAATCTGCGTGCACAACGTTACAAGTGGAGTTATAGTTACATTATAAGTAAAACTATTGCCAGTTGTAGTTTCGGTAACGGTTACACTTCCGGAAGTAACATTACAATTCCAGGAAACTTGTACATAAGGCGTTCTTGATCCTCCACTACCGCTGGGTTCAAGGCTTTGGTTAATGATAGACCCATTAACTGCTGACGCCACAAGGTTATGTATAGGGGGAAGTGGTACAGTATAGGTTACATTATAAACTTGTGTGCTCTTTTCCAATGCAGGATTAGGGCCCGTAATACTTATTTGGCCAACCCCACTCAGGTTGCATCCAAGTATCATAAAAATGGCAACTATAGCTTTCTTTATCATTGTTAAGGATGTTAGGGTTAATTAATTTTTAAAATGATACTCGTATGTTTTAATAATATTTTTATGATCGTCTAGGGTAGCTACTAATCTTCCCAAGCCATCGTACTGATAATAAACGATCCTGTTGTTAATGTCACATTCCATTATTTTTCCTCTTGCAGGGTCATAAAGAGTGGTGGACATTTTTGCATTACTTGGATATAAGCGTAACTCATCAATAAGGCCAGATCCTGAAATAACCGGGCTTGAAGAAGCGCTATTTATTTTATATTCCTTATATGTCCAGCCATTAATAGTTGGGCCGGTTTTCACTAAAGTTGAAGAGCCGCTTACAGTTAAAGGCGATAACGCATTTTCCCAAAAAGAAAGGATAAAGTCATGGTTTATTGTAATGCTCGTTGAGATACTATTACCTAAACTTACCTGGAAGGATTTTTTGCCAAATATTGCTGTATTTGATATTTGTGCAGTATTGAATGTCCAGTTACCGCTACCATCAGCCTCAAAAGATGTGTAAGCTATGCTTGAAGCCGAAGCATTTGTAGCTGTAGCTGTTACTAACCTGTTGTTATAATCGTATATATTAGAAACGGTTTCATCACCTTTAGCTATTGTCTGTACCAAATTTCCATTGGCGTCATACAGCAATTCTTTTTGTAATTTAAAATAGTTGGCATCCCGTAACAAAGTGTATTTACTCCAATCTGCAATCGTCCCTTTAAGAAGTGGGATCTTTGATTCCAATGTATATACCTTAGAAAGTTTAACTTGCCCATTCCCTAATATTGTAAATTCATTTACACTTGCATCTGTTAAGTACTCATCAGTGGTGCCTGCCTTTTTAAGCCATATTTCTGTAGCAACAGGTACACTTAAAATATTTTTTTGTTTTAATTGCGCTAAAGCTGTACTTGCAGATGCATCATAATCATTGGAATAATAGGTTTTGCTTATTACCTGGTCGCCATTGCTTTTTGCTATTGTATTGGTTTTGGGCAAATAATCATCATTATATTCAATTGAAGCACCATTTTCTGAAACAACACCTGAATTACTATACATTTTTTGATTGGTAGAAGTTAATTGCGCCATTCCAATAATGGGATGATATGCTTGAGCAGTCAAATTGCTAACAGAAATGCCACTTGCAGAAGCTTCATTGTGTGTTGAATGAAAATAATTGGGCTGAACTTTAGAAGATAGGAAATTAACATCTGTCATTTCATCAGCAGAAGTATAATAATTATACTCTTTTTCCGAGATCAGGAAATCCGCATTATCATATACTTTTTCTTTTTTCAGTTGATCATACTTCCATGCTCCAAAACGAGGCCTTGCACTATAAGGGAAATCATTACTGAGGATTTCTGTGGAAATATTTGCAGGTTTAGAAAATTCCTGGACAATTTTTCCATTATTCATAGTGCCTGGTAAAGAGTTAGTAATTACAACCCTGGAAAAATGTAACCCTATCGGATTATTATAATTCATTGGGTAGAAGTCATACGAGTTCGTATGTTCATAATCATAGAGATTTGTAAACAAGAGTATTGCTTCTACTGTTTTACCAATAACATATTGGATTATATAGTTAGGAGGAACACTCAAAAAAATTGTATTATATATTTTCTTTGCTATCTTATAATATGTTAGAATTTTCGAGAAGGTTGAAGGGTTAATGATGTTCGATTTTGAATTACCAGAATAATTATACCCGGTAGGGTTATTGTAATATTTCAATTCTCGCCTTAACCCATTCTGAGGAGCTTCATATCCCCAAAGTGAGGATGTCCCATCTTCCAAAACATAAGAATAGCTTTTAGTCAGATCATTGTTATGATCAATGCCATCATATTGTTTTATATAGTTTACATGTACTCCTCCTACAGGAGGATTATTTACAGGATTATTCCCGAGTGCCCAATTTTCTAAATAATTGTAACTAATTTCTCCACCTGCGGGATTTTTAACAGCTTTAAGCAAGCCATTTTTTGCTACGCTTGGATTATCTCTATATACACCATCTTTTAACAGGTATTTTAAATCTGCCCTGCTTGGCACTGTCCCATCATAAAAATAACCTGTAAAATGCCCCCAATAATCAACTCCAAGGCAGTCTCTTGGTGGCACCATACCACTATTGTAAGTAAACTGGTATGGAGGTTCGCTTACTCCATCTGCACCTATGTTTTGAATACCAGTTAAAGTTAACCTAAGATATCTTTTATCTGAAGCAACAAAAGTTTCTGTAAACGGCCGTATTTCAGTCTTAAAAAAATATGCCTGAGTTAAATTAAATTGATTTACTAAGCTATTATTATATTTTATAGAAATACTCGAAATCCTCTTTTCATTCGCAAGGTCTTGCCTTAAAACATTATCATAATTTATTTCAACAGAGTGGCCATTGGGAAAAGTAATACTTTGCAGCTTTTTTTCTTTGCCTTTTATACGGCTTTTAAGAATGTCAACATTTTGGTAATTATCATGCTCCATTTGATTATAATTAGCAAACCATTGGCCTAAATAATCTATATCCTTATCTAAGTATGTAAAAGTAATTTCTTCATTTGTGAATGGATTTTTTATACTTGTTAGCTGCCATTCGGAAACGACATATTCTCCGATAGCATCTTCTTCTGAAATTGACACAGTAAATCCACCATCTTCACTACTTGATGCTTCCCTTGGTTCTAATATTTCTGATAAGTTTAATGCACTAAATTTATAAATAATGCCTGCTTCATCTGTGATCTTGAATTCACTTATTCTTGTTCTTATTTTACTAGCAGTCATATCAGCCTCAACTTTCTCAATTTTTAATTTGGAATTAAAGGTTGTTACGATCTGCCCATTTTTTCCTATAACAAACTCTCCTGTTCGGCCATTGAAATTGAACATGAATACATCTTGTTCTCGGTCTGCAAGAGATCTTTTACTTTGTTTCCACCTTTTATCCTGGCTTCCTCTAAATCTTGGTATAAATGCCAAATCTAAGGGTGCCGCATAATGCAATGGATAATTATCGGATATATCTAATGGAAACTCTGAGTACAAATAACCGTTAGGATAATAATGATCAACATATTGTCTCGAATAACAATCGCCAACGTATTGCATTTGTGAAGATTGGTAGTTATCTGTATATACTGCGATTGCTTGATTAAAAACTCTATCGCTCACATAAGTTACTGGCGGAAATGCCACAGTAGAGTTTTGATCATCTGGCTCTCCATTTTGTTTTCTTATAATATATCCACCGGCAATTAAATTCCAGCCTTGTCCAATGGCCGAAGGTGATTCGCTTACCCTAAATCCATCTCCCGACGAATAGGCAATAGACACATTATGGCTAAGGCCGCTTTTGGAATCTGCAAAATTGAAAATCGGCAAATTAACTTCAGCGCTCCCTGTTTGAACATTTACTTGGGAAAACCCCTGAGTTCCAAATAGAAGAAAAATACATAGTTGTAAAATAGGTTTCTGCATAAACAAGTTTGGTTTAAATAGAGTTATTTAAAATTAAATCCAGTTCTAAATATTATAGTTTGTGTTTTAGGAATATGTGTATTACTTAAAAAATCATAAAGCAATTGTATTTTACCTTTTAATTTTTTTCCCGCATTGTACTTTTTACTTATACCAATTAACCCTGATGATACCCAGGAAGAATAGTCTTTTAATTGCTGGATGCTTTTAATACTGTTTAAATAGTTTTGTTCATATCCACCCGATATAAAAAATTGCCCTTTTATTTTCCAATCAGCATACGACCTTATACCTATTCCCTCACTTGTTAGTTTCATGTGTGTAAAACTTTTACCTAAGCCTAATTTGTATGACACTCCTATACCAACTACAGAATTATCATTTACTTTATACCCTAAAGAAAGAGCTATATCACTTGTTGTGGGAAAGAATGAAGATGATTTGGATAACTGAATATTAGTTCCATATTCAATCCTTTTTAGAAAAGATTTTGTTTTTAAATTATTCGGCTTAAAAGAGGGCGTTTCACCATCCCCTCCATATTTTGAAATTTTATTCTTCAAAATATTTAGTTGGTTATTGGCTTCTCCCAACTGTTTTGATATTAATTGGTTTACATTGGGCCCGCCAGCAGCTACATTGCTACGTAAATAATCTTGGACATTTGCACGAGATTGTAGCCCTTGTATCAACTGAGCTTGTGTCAAATTCCCCGAAGCTGCTCCTTGAGGAAATAATGATTGGAGGTATGAATTTTTTTCTACGAATTTTTTGAATGTTGGGATTTTATACAGCAAGCTCATTGCTTTTTGTTCCAACTTCTTTTTATCTTTTAAAATACTTTTATACTCGTTAATATATTGAGAGTAATAATAAACAGATTTATCCAGCCGTTTTAACTGTTTGATCATTCCAAACTTCTCTAATTGTTGTTTAAGTATTTCTCTGCGTTCTCTCAAATAACGTTTTATATCTTCAGCTTTTTGAAATTTGCCTTGTAACACATTCAATTTGCTGGTTGCAGCATCTAACTTGTTAGTAAGTAATTTTCCTTTTGCTAAAACCGGCTCTCCTTTTTGTTGCAAAAATTTAAAAGTTGATTGCAATGTGTCCAAGTAAGCATTATATTCCCCTTCTAGTTTATTTATTGCCTTATCAGGCATATTAGTAAACTCCGTTTGAAGCTGCTCTATTTTTTTAGCGTTCTCTTTTATTGTATTAAGTGTAGAATCTTTTGCAGCTAATTTTCGTTGCAACTTAGCCTCTTGCCTCTCAAACTTTCTTAAAGCTTTTAAAGTTTGCTTAGATAGTTTCTTATCAATAGTTGTTAATTTATCGCTAATTGCCGATACAGACCTTTCGGGGAATTCTTGCAGCGTTTGCCGCAAGCTATCTTCCTGTGCCTTGCACATATAAGAAACGGATATCGTGATTAATAATATATAAAACCGGATATATCTCATAAGCTAGGTTTATTAAACATTTTATTAGGATTTGGATTAGGGTTATGTTATCCCTCTTTACTTTCTTCTACATCATAAACTCAAAATTCGCTCAAAATGGTTGGGTCTTTTTATCAAGATGTAAAATAGATTTAAGTATCTTAACTAATTATCAATTCTTTTTATCTGCACTAAAAAGCCAATAACTGCAACTTTTTTCTAATAACTGTAATAGCAATTAGTTACTTTATTAGATGCAGTGCAATATTAACACAGGCGCCATCACCGCTTTCCCAATTGCGCTCTTTTGATATAGAATAGGAAGAATTATTCCGATTTCTTCCTATTCATACCTTAAAGCTCTCATTATTTTAATGTCTCTCCATGGTGTTTTTCACGTCATTTGAGGAGAAAAATCTTCTCAAATAGTACCAATGCCTGTCAAGCATAGTATTTATTGAAGAATGGCTCTTCAATTCGCTAAAAATTATAAAAGGCTGCTCCAATGAGGTCTTTTATAATTTCACATCCAACACAAACGCCCCCTTCTCCGGAATTGAATAATAATTCAACTGCAATTCATCACACTCCTTCTTCCACTTCGTAATCCTAGATAAACTATTAGAAGCATCAAAAACATATTGCTTACAATTGAAAGCCGCTGATAGTTGAGCTATCTGGATCTTTGGGCTTTTTGAAATGACTATAACATCCACATCAACTTTTCTTTCTGGTACTTCAAACAACACTGCCTTATCTACTAATAAAATGCTCTTATTATTTAATAGCAAAAAGCTCTCTTGTTGAACTATTGAGGATAATGAGCCAGTACGTTTTGTCAGTTGCATTGAAATCCTTGCTGGCTTAAGATGAAAATTTTGTAACAGCCCATTTTCCAATAAAACGTTATCTCCTATAAATCGATAATTATTTCCTTGTATAATATCAATGGCTTGATATTTAGGTACATTATAAACTATCAGTTTGTTTTGTTGCTGAACTTCCCATTTGGCATAAATTTGAACAATGGCAAAGAATAGCAAACAGGATAATGCAAACTTAAACGCTCCTTTATTTTTGTTAAACAGCCAAATGCTTAAGCCTATTATTAAAAGATATAAAAGCCACGTAGATAGTATAGTTGAAGGGATATTGTCCCATACCGCAAAAGGCAGTTCATTTACCCAAATAATAAATTTATTCATTGCCCAAACTAATAACTGAACAAGTTTACCTGCATAATTTCCCACAATAGGGATCCATGAAACAATTATCAAAAATATCTCTGCATAAAGAATAATAGTTGAAAGCGGGACGGCTATAAGATTAGTGATAAGAAATAAAACAGGGAACTGGTGAAAGTAATAAATACATACCGGGAAGGTAAGTAGTTGCGCCGCAATAGTAACAGCACACATCTGCCAAACTTTATCGAGCCATTTATTTTTTATATAAAGGCGGTTATAAATCGGCTTTTGAAAAAGGATGATACCAATCACTGCTAAATACGACAACTGAAAACCTACATTCCATAAATAATAAGGATCATAACAAAGCATTACAAATGCCGATGCCGCTAAAGAATTATAAATAGAAGAGCGTTTAAAAAATGTTTGTCCTACTTTAATAAAAGAGAACATAACCGCAGAACGCAATACAGACGCTGATCCGCCGGTTAATAAAGAAAAAAGCCATAAGCAGGATAATATCAATATTAGTTGTAAAACTTTTGAGCGCTTTACTAAAGGCAAACGTGAAAATATCCATACCAGCATCACATATATCAATCCAAGATGCATTCCTGAGATCGCAATAATATGCACAACACCAGTATTGCTATATGCCTGAACCAAATCTTTATCAAGATCATTTGTATAACCAATTAACAATGCTTCAGCAATACCCAACTCATCTTTATTCGTACCAATATTTTTCTGCAGTATATTTAACACACTGCTTCTTGCCGAAAAAATAAACTGTTTAAATGAGTTAACATTTTTATCATTTAAAACAACGTAATCTTTTCCTTTTAAAAATACGTTATGAAATATTTGTTGAAAAGCAGCATAACGTTGGTAATTAAAAGCGCCAGGGTTACCGGAGTTTTTTATTTCCTGCAGGTTCTTATTGACTAATATTTTGTCGCCATAATGTAGTTGTGGTAAAGATGAATCTTTTGAAAAATACAATAGAACTTTGCCTTCGCTCTTAACTACAGTATTGCCTTCCATAACAGCTTCAATAAATCCTTCTGCTTTGTATGAGTTAGGTTTTTCTATCAAAGGCTCATCAATACGCACTACAAACCAGCTGCTATCTTTATAATAATTGCCATACCAATTTGCATGATGGCGATATCTTTTTGCCAGGTAGTAAATGCTCCAAAGCCAGTCATCAACACATATATAATAACTCCTTGAACAAAACGAAGCGTAAAACGAACGGCAAGCGGTAAAAAAGAAAAGAGCAATAATGCTAATCCAAAACAAACAGTAGCAACGATTATTAGTGATAGAGAAAATTGTAAATACCATTGTAAAATGATACCAATTATAAACGGTGGAAGCAACCGGATAAATGGCATTCCTTTCCAAAAAGGAACTTTTGAATTTTGAAGCATAGTTGAATCTTGGCTACTTTAAGACGCAACAAGCCTTAAGATGGTTGCACAGGCAATTCTTCAAATCGTTTGTGTTTAGAAGAAAAATGAAATAATTAAGGAAAGAAGTTAATTTTAGCTATGATCATATTTGCCCTTGGCATAATAACAGCACAGATATTAAATGTGTTCATGCGCTACTACAAGCAGGGCAATAAAGAATATTTATATTATGCAATTTATCTCACAGCTTTTATAACTTATTTTTTTACGCTTTATATAGAGGCCTTTTTTTCTACAAGTGATAATGTAATTTTTATTGCAGATGAATTGAAAAGGCCATGCGGCGTGTTGCTCTACATTTTATACAACCGTTTCTTGGTAGCTTTTCTTGATTTAAAAACTACTTCACCCTCTTTATACAGAACAATATATTGGTTCTCCATTTTTCTTGGGTTTGCTTTAATTACACAACTCGTTGTACAATCTGTTTTCCGCGGCAACATACAAGTGCAGGATTCATTGTATGGTGCATTCAGTATTGTTGTCTTTATTATTTCGGTATATCTTATTTATAGGGTGTGGCAATTTCGCAATCGCTTATCAGCATATATTTTAATTGGCACACTTTGCCTTACCATTGGTATTTTTTTAACCAATGCTATTAATTACCTGATGATGCTGGAAAAATTGGAAGATGGGGAATATTATTTTTATCCATTATTAATAGGGCTTGGTTTGGAGATATTTTATTTTAACCGTGGCTTACATTACAAAACCACAAGGCTTGAAACAGATCTTATAAAAACACAGGAACAGTTGATAGAACAAATGAAGGAGAAAGAAAAACTGTTGATAGACAAACAGGAAATACGTAACAAAATTGCAAGAGACTTACACGATAACATCGGCTCTACCTTAAGCAGCATATCAGTATATAGCCGTGTGGCCAAGATTTACAAAGAACAAAACAAGCCGGGTGAATTTACTGAAGCACTTGACAAAATAGAAAATGCTTCTGCTGAAATGGTCGGCGAAATGAATGATATAGTTTGGGCCATTAACCCAAACAATGATAGCATGCAAAAAATATTGTTACGTATGGATGCATTTGCAAAGCCTTTATTGCATGCAGCATCAATTGATTGGGAATTTACTTATGATGAAAACATTGCTTCGCTAAATATAGATATGGGAAAAAGAAAAACCCTTTACCTTGTATTTAAAGAAGCGCTTAATAATGCTATCAAATATGCAGCTTGTAAAAAAATATCTGTGTCTGTATATAAAGAAAATGAACAACTGTTATTACAAGTGAAAGATGACGGAAAAGGTTTTGATATTGAAGCTATTAGTAAAAACATATCCGGTGGCAATGGCCTCAGCAATATGCAACGCAGAGCTACTGAAATAAACGGCCTTCTCACTATAAAAAGCGCTCCTGGCCAAGGCTCTGAAATACAACTGCAATTTCCCTCCCCCTATTGAGGTATTTTTTAAACGGTTTTTATTGTTCACTTTTGATAAAATGTTTTTTATCGGATGAGCTTGCGCATTGCCATATTTGATGACAATAAAAATATACTGCAAAGTATAAGCATGTTGCTTGGCACAGAGCCCGATTTTGAAATAGTTGGCATGTATAGCAATGTATTGGATTGCATACAGAATATTAAAACCTCAAACCCTGATATTATTTTAATGGATATTGAAATGCCGGGTATGACAGGAATAGAAGCGGTACAATTAGTAAAAAAACAATTCCCCAACATATTAGTATTGATGCAAACAGTTTTTGAAGATGATGACCGGGTGTTTGATTCTATTTGCGCTGGTGCATCAGGCTATATTTTAAAGAACGACATCAACAATACTTTAGTTAATGCAATAAAAGAAATGCAGTTTGGCGGCAGCCCGATGAGCCCATCCATTGCACGAAAGGTATTATTGAAAATGCAGGAACATGCTGCTGACATCCGCCCTAAAGAAATACCTGATTATAATTTAACAGGAAGAGAAAAAGAAGTGCTGACTTGTGTTACAGAAGGCCTTAGTTATAAAATGGTGGCCGATAAATTAGGCATTAGCTATGAAACTGTACGCACCCATGTGAAAAATATTTATGAAAAACTGCACGTAGCCTCTGTTTCGGAAGCTGTTGCAAAAGCCATTACGCAAAAGATAATTTAACATCTACCTTATTCTAATAATGAAAACAGTTTTTATTTTTTTATCAATACTGTTTATTAGTTGCAATGACCTGTTTTCTCAAAGCCTTGCAATTAATAATACCGGCATTGCTGCTGATGCTTCTTCTATCTTAGATGTATCAGCTACTAACAAAGGTTTGCTTGTTCCAAGGATGAATAAAACACAACGCAATGCTATCACATCACCTGCAACAGGATTATTGGTTTATCAAAATGCACCGGATAGCACTGGCTTTTATTATTACAGCGGAAGCAATTGGGTATGGTTAACATCTGCCAACACAGGTTGGTCCATCACAGGAAATGCAACAACAGATACTGCTGTAAATTTTATCGGCACTACCGATAACATGCCGCTACGTTTTAAACAAAATAATAAAACGATTGGTAGCTTTAACAGCAATACCGGTAATTATTTTATCGGTGCAGGTGCAGGGCAAAGTATAACCAGTGGTACTTTTAATACTGCAATGGGGGATAGTGCTTTGGTAAAAACAAATGTATCATTCAACAACTCTGCATTCGGGTCTTACGCTTTAAAAAATAATGAAGGTTATTTTAATACTGCTGTTGGTTCGGGAGCATTGCTAAGCAATACCACCGGTTCATCTAACATTGCAATGGGTACATCAGCAATGGCAAACAATACAATTGGTGAGTATAATGTAGCTATCGGCAATACTTCTTTGTTTAGTAATACGATTGGCGCTCAAAATATATCTATTGGATATTTCAGCATGTTCAACAGTAAAAATGTAAACAACAATGTTGCCATTGGATATTCAGCAATGTCGAATAATAAAAACGGAGGCAATAAAGTTGCTATTGGCCATAACAGCCTTGCATTAGATACATCTTTAGCGCCTAACACTGCTGTTGGTTCCTCTGCTTTACTTACAAACATGGGTGGTTCGAATAATATTGCTGTTGGTTTCAGCGCATTACGCAACAATACTGCTGCAAGCCGCAATATCGCCATTGGCGATTCTGCATTGTTCACACAATCTTTTAATGGCGGAACAAATTACAGGACCGACAATATTGCTATCGGCCACAAAGCGTTATTCAGCAGCCAATCAGGATCTACTGCAATCGGCTCAAATAATGTTGCCATTGGTGAAGAATCTTTTTTATCCAACACAACAGGAAATTACAATGTAGGTGTTGGCTCAAGAGCAGCAAGGAATAACCTTGGCGGTTATTACATCACTGCCTTGGGTGCCGAAGCAAATATGTTTGCCAAGAGCGGCATATACAATACTTCTATTGGGCCTTCATCGCTTTATTATGATAGCGCAGGTTCCTTTAACACCGCCGTTGGGCCTTTAGCGGGATTTTATTTAACCAAAGGAAATAATAATTTTTATGGAGGAGTTTCAGCAGGATTTTCGGACAGCACGGGATCTGATAATGTTGCTATCGGCACTTTCGCCATGTTGAATCATGTTTCTGGTGATAGCAATACAGTGATAGGTAGCAATGCAATGTATAACGGAACAAAAGGCGATTACAATACAGCAATAGGTTATGAAGCGCTGTATAGAAATGATACATCTTTCAATACTGCTGTTGGATATCGGGCATTGCGCATGAATCTTAATGGCATTTTTAATACTGCACACGGTGGGCTTGCATTATTCGGCAATTTCACCGGCGATTTTAATACAGGTATAGGTTATGGTGCATTAAATAACAGCCAGGTTGGCGACGGAAATACTGCTGTTGGTTATAATTCATTAAATACTTTGATAGCCGGCAGCAATAATACAGCTATTGGTTACAATACAAATGTAAGCGCCCTTTTTCTTGCCAATACAACTGCAATTGGCGCATTTACAAGAGTTGACACAAGTAATGCAATAATATTAGGTTCTGTAGCAGGAGTTAATGGAGCAACAAATACTGTCAACGTTGGTATCGGCCTTAATAAACCTTTGGCAAGAATTGATGTGGCAGGCACTTTCCGATTGGGAACTAACGGCACGGTGAACGCAGCTATCATCATGGATACTGTAAATATCGATGTGCCATCTGTACCTGCTAATGGAGAGGCCGATATAAGTTTTACGCTTAGCAATGTTACACTTAATGGTGCTGTATCCGTTTCCCCAAGCGCCGATCTTGCCAGTGGCCTTGTTATTGCATGGACAAGAGTATCAGCATTAAATACAGTGAAAATAAGGTTCAGGAATTTTACCGGTAACCCTATTGATCCCTCCGCATTGAATTACTTTGTTTCTGTTGTGCAGTAGTATAATTTGTAGTTGGTTATTTATGAAACAAGCATTTGTTTTTCATAGCATCACCGTTGTGTCACTCTCTTGTACGGCATATCTTTATTCATCTTTTATTGAAGCGGATTTTTAACCACAGATTAAACAGATTGATGCACAGATTTACACAGACAATAAGCTCTGTGTAAATCTGTGAAAATAATCCGTGAAAATCTGTGGTAAAAAAATTATTTACTCAAGTGCATGCTTCTTTCTTTATACAACTGCCTGAAGTAAGGGTCACGCAGATCTTTTATAAAGCGTATTGCTTCTCCGGTACTTTTCATTTCCGGGCCAAGCTCTTTATTTACACCAGGAAATTTATTGAAAGAGAAAACAGGTTCTTTTATAGCAAAGCCGGTAAGTTTCTTATCGTATGTAAAGTCTTTTAATTTTGCAACACCCATCATCACTTTCGTAGCAATGTTCAAATAAGGTATTTGATATGCTTTTGCAATGAAAGGCGTGGTACGGCTGGCTCTTGGGTTTGCTTCTATCACAAACACTTCACCGTTTTTAATGGCGAACTGGATATTGATAAGCCCTTTGATATTTAACGCCCTTCCTATTTTTTCTGCATATTCCTCCATGGTATGCACTATCAATGGAGAAAGGTTGAATTGCGGCAATACTGCATTACTATCTCCACTATGGATACCTGCTGGTTCAATATGTTCCATCACACCCATAACATGAAAATCTTCACCATCAAAAATAGCATCTATCTCTGCTTCCTGGCAACGGTCAAGAAAATGATCGATCAATATTTTATTCCCCGGCAAATGTTTCAATAAACTCAACACGCCTTTTTCCAATTCTTCATCATTCAACACGATACGCATACGCTGGCCACCTAGTACATAACTTGGCCTTACCAAAACAGGATAACCAACTTCTTTTGCCACTTCAATCGCATCATCTGTATTATATGCAGTACCATATTTTGGATAAGGGATGTTCAATTCTTTCAGCATATCGCTAAAGCGGCCACGGTCTTCCGCAATATCCATGCTATCGAATGAAGTGCCAATTATCTTAATCCCTTTTTCATTTAAACGCTTCGCTAATTTCAACGCCGTTTGTCCGCCTAATTGCACAATAACACCATAAGGTTTTTCATGCTCTACAATTTCCCAAAGGTGTTCCCAGAAAACAGGTTCAAAGTATAGTTTATCAGCAATGTCAAAATCTGTACTCACTGTTTCAGGGTTGCAATTCACCATTATCGCTTCATAGCCTGCTTCTTTTATTGCCAGCAAACCATGTACACAACAATAATCAAACTCAATGCCTTGCCCAATCCTGTTAGGGCCGCTACCGAGTACAATTATTTTTTTCTTATCAGTTACTTTAGATTCATTGCTTTCTAAAGAAGCTTGAACATCAGGTTTATTTTCAAAAGTAGAATAGAAGTAAGGTGTCTTTGCTTTAAACTCTGCACTGCAGGTATCTACCATTTTAAACACACGGGTAAGGCCCATTGCTTTTCTGCGGTCATAAATTATCTCTGCATTCTCTTCCTTCATTATCCGTACGATCTGCTCATCACTGAAGCCTAAAAATTTCGCTTCTTTCAATAATTCATCCGGCAAAGTTTTCAGGTCATACTTTGAGATCTCTTTTTCACAATCACATATCTTTTGTATCTGGTAAATGAACCAACGGTCTATTTTAGTGCTTTCGCAAATACGTTTAATACTTGCACCGGCCATTAATGCATCTTTGATACGGAATATCCTATCCCATTTCGGTGTTTTGATGTATTCGATCAATTCATCAGCATGCATCAAGCTTTTGCCATAATAACCTAAGCCAACCGCTTCATTCTCCAAACTCTGACAAGCTTTTTGTATCGCTTCCGCAAAGCTTCTTCCTATCGCCATCACTTCTCCAACACTTTTCATTTGCAAACCAAGCGTATCATTTGCCCCTTTGAATTTATCAAAATTCCAACGTGGTATTTTTACGATCACATAATCAAGCGCCGGTTCAAAATAAGCCGAAGTAGATTGAGTGATCTGGTTCTTCAGTTCATCTAAATTATAACCAATGGCCAACTTAGCAGCTATTTTTGCAATTGGGTAACCAGTAGCTTTAGATGCTAATGCAGACGAACGGCTTACCCTTGGATTTATTTCAATCGCAATAATTTCTTCTGTTTGTGGGTTCAATGCAAACTGCACATTACAACCTCCGGCGAAATTGCCAAGGTCTCTCATCATAGCAATAGCCGTGTTACGCATCAATTGATATGCCGTATCACTCAACGTCATTGCTGGTGCCACGGTGATACTATCGCCGGTATGGATACCCATCGGGTCAAAATTTTCTACCGTACAAATAATTACCACATTATCATTAGCATCACGTAATAATTCCAGTTCATATTCTTTCCAGCCCAATACCGCTTCTTCCACCAATACTTCATGTATCGGTGATGCAGTTAAACCAGCATTCAATGCATCATCCAGATCTTCTTTATCATGTACGAAACCACCGCCCGTTCCTCCAAGTGTAAATGAAGGGCGGATAACTAATGGGAACCCTATCTCTTGTGCGAATTCTTTTCCTTCTAAAAAACTATTAGCTGTTTTTGCACGGGCAACTGAAATGCCCATTTGTATCATCCATTGGCGGAATTTTTCTCTATCCTCAGCTTTATCAATTGCTTTTATATCTACACCGATCAGTCTTACATTATATTTTTCCCAAATACCCAGTTCATCTGCCTCTTTACAAAGATTAAGGGCTGTTTGGCCTCCCATTGTTGGCAATACTGCATCAATCTGGTTTTCTTCCAGTATTTGCTCAATACTTTCCACCGTAAGTGGCAATAGGTAAACCCTGTCCGCCATCATCGGGTCTGTCATTATAGTAGCGGGATTGCTATTGATAAGGATAACTTTTATCCCTTCTTCTCTTAAACTGCGGGCTGCTTGTGTTCCGGAATAATCAAATTCGCAGGCTTGGCCGATAATAATAGGGCCGGAGCCGATAATAAGTACTGATGTAATGGAATTGTCTTTTGGCATAGTGAAATTGCCGTGGTAAGGCGTGCAAAAGTAACTGTAAATAGCGTAAAAAAAAAGTGTGCTTGAGATAAGCACACTTTTTGAAAATTTATAGGCTATTATTTGTTTATAGGAACCTCAATAACCCAGTTTCCTTTTTCGAATATTTCAATATCAACGTATGTTCCAGTGCCAAAATACAATATTGCTTTAAAGGGAAAAATAACTTCCTGCAACAGCGTAACTTCCTTGTTAGTAAGCGTAGAAGTGGTTTTACTCATATAGTTACCTGTATTTATCTGTATATCAGTCAATTTTGCGTAAGCACTATTATTACGTTGTGTAGCCGACTCCATCGAATTTCCAGAATTAAATGCATTGGTTACTTCTATTTTAATACTATTAACATCCGCACCTACACGGGTTACCTGTACCCGGTTAATATCATTAGTGGTATTATATATTTTATATGGGTTTTCATACTCTCCTTTATATTCATCTTTTTTCCAAAAACCTACTTTTACTGTTTCTTTTCCAGCAACAAAAGTGTGCATTTCGCCTTTACCTTCTTTTACACCCTTTTTCCATTTGCCATAAAAATAATCGCCATTTTTCCAGGTGTATTTTCCGGTGCCTTCCGGATAGCCATTTTTAAATGTGCCTTTGTAAGTATCTGTTCCGGTAGCTGTTCCTTCTCCGTTTGCTTTGCCTTTGGTGCACTCACCTTCGTAAGTTCCTTTCAATGCATCTACAGCCACATCGCATGGCGTGGTTTGTGCAGTTGCAGAAAAAGCAACCAGGAAAAATAAGATCAGGCTTGTTAATTGCTTCATGTAATTCATTTTAGAGTTTAATAGTATAGGCGAATATGGCTAAATTTACCGCTGAGCCAATTGCAGCATATAAGTAGTGTATATAATGAATTGTAAAATACAAAGAATATCGTGTTTTCTTGTTTTAATATTAATAAATACAGTAGCTTCTGCCCAGATTTTTCCCGATAAAAATTATCCGCAGGATTATTTTCAATGGCCGGTAAATGCCAAGATCGGTATTGCAGCAAATTTTGGCGAGCTAAGGCCTAACCATTACCACATGGGGCTTGATTGCCGGACCGATCAAAAACAAAACATGCCGGTTGTTGCCGCGGCAGACGGATATATTGCTAAGGTAAAAATTGATCAATACGGTTTTGGAAGAGCCATTTATATTAATCATCCTAATGGGTTGACAACATTGTATGCTCACTTAAATGATTTTGATTCTTTACTGGAAAAATATGTAACAGAGCAACAATACAAACTACAACAATGGGATGTTTCTTTAGATATACCGAGCAATCTTTTTCCCGTACGCAAAGGGCAATTCATTGCATTTAGTGGCAATACCGGTGGATCGCAGGGGCCACATATGCATTTTGAAATAAGGAATACTAAAACAGATAAAGTACTTAACCCGCTCTTATTTAATTTACCAATTGGAGATACTATTCCTCCTGATATTTTGAGGCTTGCAATGTATGACCGCAACATTAGCACATATGAACAAAGCCCTAAATTCATTACCATTAAAAAAGTAAAAGGACAATATGTTGTTACACCTTTTGTGATAATGGTTACAAGCAATAAAATCAGTTTCGGTGTTACAGCATATGATCGTTACACAGGTTCCAGCAACCGCAACGGCATTTACGAAGGCATTATTTATGAAGATGAAAAACCTTTAGCTGGATTTCAAATAGATAATATCAGTTACGATGAAACAAGATATGTGAATGCAAATATTGACTACAAATTAAGAAGCAGTGGAGGTTCATATGTTCAGCATCTTTCTAAATTGCCCGGTTACAATACAGGTGTGTACAAAGAAATAAACGGAGATGGTGTTATTCATTTAACAGATACAATGGCACATACTGTAAAAATAGTTATTAAAGATGCCAATGGAAATGCAACTACACTTGCATTTGATGTAAAGCTGCCTGCCTTGCAAAATGATGAACCTGATTATAGTGCTAAGCAACAAAACGAATTTCACCCTGGTTATATAAACATTTTTGAAAACAACAACATTAGTTTTTATATGCCGGAAAATTGTTTATATGATTCATTACGTTTTCGTTATGCTGAAGTGAATGCCGGCACTGCATTTCCCGTTTATCAATTACACAATGTAAGTGTGCCGGTGCAGCAATATTTTCCTATAAAAATAAAAGGCCCTTCATCTTACCAAAATAAAATGGTGATGCACCGCTTTGCCAACGGTAAAAATGATTACCAAAAAACGGAGTATAAAAATGGCTGGTACAAAGCATCGTTTCGTGACTTTGGAAGTTTTCAGTTAATGATAGATACTATTCCACCAACTATAGCTCCTGTTGGTTTTAAAGATGGTATGAATGTGGCTAAACTTTCTTCCATACGCTTTGTTGTTTTAGACAACAGCGAAGAACTTAGTTTCCGTGCAGAGCTGGATGGCAACTGGTTACGATTTACTAATGATAAAGGGCGCACATTTATTTATAAGTTTGATGAACATTGTTTGCCTGGCGAGCATGAATTAAAAATAACGGCAACCGACCAGGTGGGGAATGTAGCGGTAAAAGTTTACAAGTTTATAAGATAATGAGTTAACAAGGCTATTAGCTTGCAAAACCTTTTTAACCAATCAACATATCAACTAATCAACTATCAATGGCAACACATTTAACAGAAGGCGAAAAAGCGCCAACGTTTAAAGGAACAGATCAAAATGGAAATGCAGTTTCCTTAGCAGATTTTAAAGGAAAAAAAGTGGTGTTATTCTTTTATCCTGAAGATGACACACCTACTTGTACCATACAGGCTTGCAACCTGCGTGACAATTATGCTGTGCTAAAAAAAGAAGGCTTCGTTGTTTTGGGAGTTAGCCCTGATGATGAAAAAAAGCATAAAAAATTTGAAGCAAAATTTGGTTTGCCTTTTACACTTGTCGCTGATCCAAAACATACAATCATTGATAAATACGGTGTTTGGGGCGAAAAGCAATTGTATGGAAGAAATTATATGGGTTTGCACCGCACTACCTTTTTGATCGATGAAAAAGGTGTTATCCGTAAAATATTTTTGCGCCCAAAAAACAAACAGCACAGTGAAGAGATAATAAAAACGTGGAAGGAATTGAATGGTTAAATGGTTGAATTGATTAATTGTTTTTTCATTGTATGGAAAATATTAGTGTAGATAAGGTTATAATAAAAGAGAACAGCTGGATAGCAAAAATTGCCGCTAAAAAGTTAGGTACAAAAAATGTTGCAATGGTTTTAAGCAAAACAATTCATCTATACAATTGCACTAAAGAAGATTTTTTAAAAGATGAAAGATGGGTGAAGCATGAACTTTGCCATGTGCAGCAATTTCAACAACATGGTTACATTGGTTTTCTTATAAAATATTTATGGGAGAGCATCCGCAAAGGATATTATAATAACAGGTTTGAAGTGGAAGCAAGAGCTGCGGAAGAAAAGTAAAATCAAATTACCCATTCTACTTCTCCGAAATTGAATTGCCTTTCTGTTGCATCTACGGTGTGCAAAAAGCCTAATGATGAAACACTTTTTATCATCGTTTCAAATACCATACTATCTTTTTTCAACTTCACATTTTCATTTGCTTTATACAAATGGCTGTTATATTCGGCCACTAAATGTTCAATAGGCCTTGTATATATTTCTGCTGTTTTTTTAAGCACCAACCTGTATAGCTCTTCTGCCAACACATCCGCATCAAAATTACGGCTGGTTATTTGCGCCAGCGAAACCGGGTTTCTTAAGCTCCTGTCAAAAAATGTTTGATTGATATTAATGCCAATACCAACTACGGCCCATTTCCATTCTCTCCCATGAAAAATGTTCTCTATCAATATTCCCCCTGCCTTTCTGTCACGCCAGTAAAGATCATTTGGCCATTTAATTTTTGTTTCCATTCCGGCGTAGCCAGAAAAAAACTCATGTACAGCCAAGGCTACTGCCATGCTCAGGTAAAACTGTTGCTCCGGTTTCAGCTTCAAAGGCTCTATTATCACACTCATTGCTATCTGCTGGCCCCGTGGCGATTGCCAATGCCTGCCCCGCTGCCCTTTACCAGCCGTTTGTTCCCGGGCATGCCAGGCCATTCCATGGCTCGCCAATCCAGCATGAAGCTGCCCCATGGCATAGTTGTTGGTACTATCCACGCTATCAAGTATCCTTAAAAAAACGCCGGTTGGCATAACTGGTAAAGAAGTATTACTTTTGAGATTAATTTGCAAGCTACTGGATATATCTAAAAAACAGGCTTGGATACAATAAAAAATCACGGCAAAAACCGTGAAATACAATAAAACAAAAACGCATTGCATTTGAATAAACTGAACGCATTAACTACACGTAAAAAAAGCAGTGTAGTACGATTAACGAGGAACAGCAAAATTTTCAAAACCATTATCCATGCTATACAGGAGAAAAAGGGTGAGTATATTGTAAGCCTCGACCTCCGAAAGATACCCGAAGCTGTAGCAGATTTTTTTATCATTTGCCAGGCCAATAGCAATACCCAGTTAAAGGCCATTGCCGATTTTATTGAGGAAGATGTGAAAAAGAACTGCCTTGAAAATCCTTATAAACATGAAGGAAGACAGGCACAACAATGGATTTTAATAGATTACGTTAATATAGTGGTGCATGTGATGCTTCCTGAACCCCGCAAATTTTACCAACTGGAAGAAATGTGGAGCGATGCCCAGGTAATGGAACATAAAGATTAGAGAACAATTAACTGTCATACGGCGTTATTTCCCGAAGGAATAAAATAATATTAAAGCTAAACCGTCTATAGCAAAATAGATAGAAACAAAATAATGGCACAAAACAACATGAAGCCACAGGACAACAGGAGAATCGGCCCTCCGGACAATAACACTCCTCCAACAGGAGAAGATCCAAAGAAAAAGAGCAGGGTTAATATTTACTGGGTGTATGGATTAATCCTTATTGCAGTGGTAGGCTATACATTGGTACGTGGCGTAAATGCTGCAGGCTCTGATACAGACATTCAGAAATACAAGACAATGTTATTGCAGGGCGATGTGGAGAAGATAAAGACCATACGTAATAAAAAGATAGTACGTGTATTTCTTAATACTGACAGCGTAAAGAATAAAGCTGCATTGTACAAACAATTGCTTTACGATAAAGAAGACCCTAACAAATACGAAAACGTAGTTAAATCAAAACAGCCGCAATTATATTTCAGTGTTGTAGATGATAAAACATTTGCTACATGGATGGCAGATTTTTATAAGCAAAACCCTACTGCAAAAGAAGTTGCCGATTCTCCGGATGATGAAGGCGAATTGTTTGGGCAAATTGTAAGCACATTGCTTCCGATCTTGCTTATAGGTTTATTGTTCGTAATGATGATGCGTAAGGTTGGCGGGCCAGGCGGTGGTGGCGGGCCAGGCGGTATCTTCAATATTGGTAAATCAAAAGCTACTTTGTTTGATAAAGGCACAAGAGTAAACATCAACTTCGGTGATGTTGCCGGCCTTGATGAAGCGAAAGTGGAAGTGATGGAGATCGTTGATTTTTTAAAGAACCCCAAAAAATATACAGCACTTGGCGGTAAGATACCAAAAGGAGCTTTGCTGGTTGGCCCTCCGGGCACCGGTAAAACCTTGTTGGCAAAAGCTGTTGCAGGTGAGGCACAAGTTCCCTTCTTTAGTTTAAGTGGTAGTGATTTTGTAGAAATGTTTGTAGGTGTTGGTGCAAGCCGTGTACGTGACTTGTTCAAACAAGCAAGAGAAAAAGCACCTTGTATCATCTTCATTGATGAGATAGATGCAATAGGAAGGGCAAGAGGAAAGAATGTGATGATGAGCAATGATGAGAGAGAAAATACCTTGAACCAATTGTTGGTTGAAATGGATGGTTTCGGTACCGATCTTGGTATCATCATCTTAGCTGCTACCAACAGGCCGGATGTATTGGATAATGCGTTATTGCGCCCGGGCCGTTTCGACAGGCAGATAACTATTGACCGCCCTGATCTTGTAGGAAGAGAAGCGATCTTTAAAGTGCATCTTGGCCCAATTAAAATATCTCAGTCACTCGATATTCATAAACTGGCTGAACAAACACCGGGTTTTGCTGGTGCTGATATTGCCAACGTTTGTAACGAAGCGGCTTTGATAGCAGCTCGTAAAAATAAATCTGCTGTTGATATGGCAGATTTCCAGGATGCTATTGATAGAGTGATTGGTGGATTGGAGAAAAAGAACAAGATCATTTCTCCTGAAGAGAAAGAGATCATTGCATACCATGAAGCTGGCCATGCTATTTGCGGCTGGTATTTAGAACATGCTTATCCATTATTGAAAGTTACTGTTGTGCCAAGAGGTTCTGCGGCATTGGGTTACGCTCAATACACACCTAAAGAACAATACTTGTACAATACAGATCAACTGATGGATCAAATTTGTATGACATTAGGCGGAAGAGCAAGTGAAGATATTTTCTTTGGTAAGATAAGCACAGGCGCCAGCAATGATCTACAACAAATTACAAAGATCGCTTACAGTATGATCACTGTTTATGGTATGAATGATAAAGTAGGTAACATTAGTTTCTACGATCCTTCTCAGGAAAATTATTTTACCAAACCTTATAGTGAGGAAACCGGTAAAATGATTGATGAAGAAGTACGTAAACTGATTGACGATGCTTACATCAAAACAAAAAATTTGTTGACCGAGAAAAAAGGTGATGTAGAATTATTGGCAAAAGAATTATTGAAAAAAGAAGTGTTGTTCAAAAGCGATGTAGAAGCATTGATAGGCAAGCGCCCTTTTGAAGAAAAGAAAGCGCTGGATATTGACCCTAAAGATGCGTTAACACCGGACAACCCTACTGATATGGGCTTACCTAATATTGATCCGGAGCTAACTCCTAAAATTTAATTGTAACAATGGCCATAACTCCGGCAAAAGAAAATATTTTAAAAAAAATTCGGCAGGCACTGAGTAATCCAGTGCCTTTGCCTTTTCCTAACAGCGAAGGAAGCAATTCTGTTTTTCAACCTGCTACAGATGATCTTGAAGTTTTGTTTGCAGAAGAATTTACCAAGCTGCAAGGCAAGTTTGCTTTTTGCACCAGCGAAGCAGATATGCAGGAACAAGTGAAGCAATTGATAACTGCACAACAATGGACAAAGATCTTTTGTAATGAAGACAAATGGAACAACTTCAGCAATACTATCAATTTATCTACCTGTGATGCTTCAGTTACAGGCTGCGAATTTTTAGTAGCAAGAACAGGCTCCATTGTGTTAAGCGCTGCACAGCAAAGTGGCCGCACAGTTAGTGTGTATGCGCCCATTCATATTTGCATTGCTTATACCAGCCAATTGGTATTTGATGTAAAAGATGCGCTACAGCAATTAAAAGAAAAATACGGCAATAACATCCCTTCATTGATAACTTTTGCTACCGGCCCAAGCCGCACAGCGGATATTGAAAAAACACTGGTTACGGGTGTACATGGGCCAAAGGAAGTGTATTGCTTTTTAGTGGATGCTTAATTCCGTTATTACTAGTACCTTTATTACAACATGAATAACAATATCTATAACCTGTTTGTATATGGCTCTCTGCGTAGCGGTTTCCGCAACGAAGCGTATGCATATTTGGCAAGGTATTTTACGTTAGTTGCTGAAGGCATGGTAAAAGGGAAATTATACGATAAAGGAAATTATCCCGTAGCTGTACCGACTGAAGAAAACAATTTCATTAAAGGCGAACTGTACCGCCTTAATAATCCTGCAGAATTTGATTGGGCAATGGATCAGATAGATGATTACGAAGGATTGCATGTTGAAACTGGCGAAACTCCTTTATATAAAAGAAGCATTGCTGATATTTTTACTGATGACGGAAAAACAAATGCCTGGATATATTGGTACGATGGTTCTGTTTCAGGCCACACTGAATTAGAAGCTAATGATGTGTTAGAATACCTGCAGCAAAGAAATAAACGTTGATGGAGGTAGCTAAAAAAATATATTTCCTCTCGGATTTTCATTTGGGCGCACCTGACGCAGCTTCCAGCCTTGCCCGTGAAAAAAAGATCATTAAATTTTTAGATGAAATAAAAGCGGATGCCGAACAGATATTTATCGTCGGCGACCTTTTCGATTTTTGGTACGAATACAAAAAAGTAGTGCCTAAAGGTTATGTAAGGATATTAGGAAAACTGGCAGAGATAACTGATAGTGGGATACCAATCCATTTTTTTGTTGGTAACCACGATATGTGGATGAAAGATTATTTTCAAAAAGAACTGAACATACCTGTTTACTTTGAACCCAAAGCTTTTGAATTTAATGGGAAGAAGTTTTTGATCGGCCACGGTGATGGCCTCGGTCCCGGCGATCATGGTTATAAATTCATTAAAAAGATATTTCGCAATAAAGCTTGCCAATGGATGTTTGGCATTTTGCCACCTTATATTGGTATGGGAATTGCCAACTATTTCAGCAGAAAAAGCAGGGCGCAGACAGGACAAACAGAAGAACAATTTCTAGGTGAAGAGAAAGAATGGTTGATCACATATTGCAAAGAAGTTTTACAAAAAGATTTTTATGATTATATGATCTTTGGGCACCGGCATTTACCAATTGATTTTAAGTTAAATGATAAAAGCCGATACATCAATCTCGGTGATTGGATACGATATTTCACTTATGCAGTTTTTGATGGCCAAAATGTTGAACTAAAATATTATACTAGTTGAGAGTTTTAAAAGCTATATTATTTACTTTGTTTTTTTGTAGCGCAATTAACGCCACTGCTCAAAAAGATTCTTCCTTTGAATTTATTGGAACTATCGCCGGCAATATTTCTTATTTCAATGTAGATAATTTAGATAACATTTATTTTATCACCAGCACCAATCAACTGAGAAAGATAAATTCCAAAGGCGATTCTGTTGGTGTATTCAACGATGTAAAAAGGTTTGGTATCCCTGCTTTTATAGATGTAACCAATCCATTGAAAATATTGGCTTATTATAAAAGCTTCTCTACAGCAATTGTGTTAGATAGATTGCTTAATGCCCGCAATACGATCAATTTTCGCAAGCAAAATATTTTTACGGTTAAAGCAATCGCAACATCTTATGATAATTATATCTGGCTCTTTGATGAACAGGATTACAAGTTGAAAAAAATTGATGATGAAGGAAAAGTATTGTTGGAAACAAATGATTGCCGCATGTTATTTGATTCTGTTCCTTCTCCTAATAAAATAATTGACCAGGATAATTTTGTTTATCTCTACGACCCTGAGAAAGGCTTTTACATTTTTGATTATTATGGTGGATTCAAAAACCGCTTGCCTTTTATAAACTGGAACAATGTAGAAGTATCAGGTAAAACGATATATGGTTTTCTTGATAATAAATTATTTACCTACCAACTAAATTCTTTTACATTAAAGGAATATAAACTGCCGCCTTTCTTCGGTGATTATATTGCTATAAAAGCTATGAATGGGAAAGTATATGTCTTGAATGATAAGGGCATAGATATTTATCAGGTTAAATAACCGCCTTTCTACAGCTTCAACTTCTCACCCGATTTTTGTATTTTCGTTTCATGGATTTTTTGGACAAGATTTATTTCGACAACTCTGTAAAAAACTATTGTATAGTGTTCGGCACTATATTATTAGTGCTCATTTGCAAACGTTATTTTTCTCGTTACATAGCCTCTTTATTTTTTAGATTGATAAACCGCATCTGGAAAAATATTGACAAAAAAACTTTTGTTGACCTTGTAGTGGAGCCGTTGGAATGGTTTCTCTTATTATTGATTGCTGTCTTCGCCATTGATAAACTTAATTTCCCTGAAGAATGGAAATATAATATCTATGGGCACTCTACTGAGCAAATATTTGGCAAGATCGGCATCGGCCTTATCATAATATCATTCACCAATTTATTATTAAGAACGATCGATTTTATCGCCATAGTACTGAAACAAAACTCAAATTTCAGCGATAATAAGGCCGATAACCAACTCGTTGTTTTCTTCCGAGATTTTTTAAAAGTTATCATTGGCATATTAGGTTTGTTATTACTGATAAAAGCATGTTTCAATCAACCTATCGGTAATTTACTCACCAGCCTTAGTATTGTTGGCGCTGTAGTAGCATTAGCCGCAAAAGAAAGCCTGGAAAACCTTATCGCTTCTTTCATCATCTTCTTTGATAAACCATTTGCTACCGGCGATACATTGAAAGTAAATTCAGTAACCGGCACGGTTGAGAAGATTGGTTTGCGTAGCACCCGTATCAGGACAGCAGATAAAACTTTGGTAACTGTTCCGAACAAACAAATGGTAGATAGTGTGGTAGATAACTGGAGCATGCGTACACACCGCCGGGCAGAAGTTAAGCTGGAGCTATCGCAAAAAACAACTTCATCAGAAACACAACAATGTATTGATGCAATAAAAAAGCTATTACAATCAAAAGCAGATCAATTCACTTCTTCATCTGTTTTCTTAACAGAGCTAAATAAAAATGGCATTGTACTTACTGTTGAATACTTCACACAACCTATCACATTAGACCAATTCAACCAGGTAAAAGAAGATGTTGCTTTTGCATTAAAAAAACTACTGGAAGAAAATAATATCGAGATGAGCAGTGTAAACAACATTGGCATCACGGTAAATAATGTAGATAAGGGAGAATAATTTTAGATCTTTCCGCTCCATTCCTGTTGCTCCTTTCTTTTTGCTGCAGCAAGCTGCTTTAAGTTCTTTTGCAACCCTGTTGATGAAGTGTATATCAATACCACAATCACAATACTATATACTAAAAGCAACAATAGCACCAATGAGTAATTCATTGCCAATATCATTATTGCTTCCTGCAAAAAAGTAAGTATCGTACTTATTAAAATTAGTACAGGCGCAGCGGCAGACTTGCGCATCAAGAACATAAAACTGATAATTGCAAACAGGTACACTATCGCCATGCTAATGGAGAACCAGTTGGGTATCATTAAATATAACTGCTGAAACAAACAGGTAAGCGCAAGTAATGCACCGCCTAATCCTGTGTTATCACAAAAAAGTATTTGCTGCCGGGTAAGATGATCCATACAAATTAAGGTGCATTAAGGATATCAGCGAGTTCTTTATCCCATTTACCGGTCTTGCCATATTCCACCACACGGCCAAGCTCCTTGCCATTTTTAAGGATGATTATTGTAGGTACATTGGTAATACCAAAAGCTTCGGCAATACTTTCCAATGATTTTTTTTCACGGTTAACGCCAAACATGGTTACTCTGTTATCAGGAAAACCGCTTTGCTCTTGTAGTTTAAAAAATTTAGGCAAAACATATTGTGTGTCTTCGCACCAAGTGCCGCCAAAAATTACAATTTGTACTTTGTCTTTCGCTCTTTCAAAGGCATTCAATGTTGCAGTATCGGGCCTGTAACTATTGCGGCTGCTGTTGTACCAGGTAAAGGAGCTATCGTTTTGAATAAGATATTTATTTACAATACCCCTCAATACTTTCACTTCCGGGTGTTTCGGATCTTGTGATATTTCATACTGAGCCTGTGCAAAACTGAAGCTATAAGCAATAAGTAAATAAGCAATAATAAAAACTCTCTTCATAATAATTCGTGTAATCAGTGTAATTCTAAAAATCCGTGTACTATAAATTTGCCTTTAGTTCATTCAAAAAACCTTTCATCTTCTTCAGCGATTCTATCATCGCAAACTTTCCATCCGCTTTCTTTCCCTTCTTCAAAAAATCTTTCGCTCCTTCAATAGTATATTTTCTTTCTCTTAATAAATGATAAATAAGCTGCAGGTTCTTCACATCTTCCGGCCTAAACAACCTGTCACCTTTGCCATTCTTCTTCGGTTTTAAAATATCAAATTCATTTTCCCAAAAACGTATCAGGCTTTGGTTCACTTTAAACATCTCCGACACCATACCAATGGAATAATACGAACGTTGAAAAAGTATTTCATCTTCCGGTACTTCTATCAAGTCCACACCAGCTTCCATATCCTTCAAGCTCATTCTTCCTCGGGTAGCTTTTTTATTCGTCGGTTGTTTTATAATTATCTTTTCAGGCGCAGGCTTTTTAGCCACAACAGTTGCTTCCGGTTTTGGAGCAACCGGAGTTTCATCAAAATCAAAAGCTATCTGGTTAAGTGGCATACTGTAAATTTAATCTAAACTTTTCGCACTTCCCGTAGCAGCAATTTTTAAAAGGCGGTCGTATTGTTCCGCATTCAAGTCATTATAAAAGAAATAAACCGGGTCAACAGGTTCTCCGTTAATATGCACTTCATAGTGGCAATGCGGCCCTGTACTGGCGCCCGTGCTGCCCACCCAGCCTATAATTTCGCCACGCTTTACATGCTGGCCCACCTGTGCTTTTATACGCACCATGTGCATATAAACCGTTTCGTATCCATAACCATGATTGATAATTACATGGTTGCCCGTTCCATTGCCAACACCTGCTGTAGTTACATTTCCGTCCCCTGTTGCATATATTGGTGTGCCCTGGGGCGCTGTAAAATCAAGCCCGTTATGCATTTTTGCAATACCATATATCGGGTGTATCCTAAGTCCAAAACCGCTGGCGATCCTTGTTAGCTGCTTATTGCTTACAGGCTGTATTGCCGGTATACTTGCCAGCTTAGCTTCCTGGTTATTGATCAATTTTTCAATCGCATTATAGCTTTCAAATTGATAGGCAGCCCTTGCTGTAATGTTGTTCAATGTTTTTGCAATGTCCCTTCCCAACTCATTGTCGCTCATTGCATTTACTTTATCTAATTCTTTTTTCTGCTCAATTTGTTTTGTCCTTGCACTATCGCTTAATGGGTTTGCTTCAAAAATAGAGCGGTACACTTCATTATCACGTTTTTCCAATTCTGCCATTTGCTGCTGAAGCGTTTTTACTTTAGTATTAAGCACCCCATAATTATCCTTCATCACCTCGTACTTCAATTGCGATTCCCTATCCGTTGCTTTCGGTACAAACCTGGTGTATAAAAAAATGATGATAGCCGAAGTAACCAGCGCCGCAGAAATAAACCCAAATACCCGTAACAGTTTTACCCGTAACGGCGTTACCAGCTTCTCATACCGAAGCGTATTCGTGTTATAGTAGTACTTTATTTTTTTCATGCTATCCCTTGGGGGAATATAGTAGATCAGGAATGCTTCTTTTTTTGCTTGTCCCGATTTTTTCGGGGTAACCGGCTTTTACAGCTCTGGGCATCATCGTGGAGCCTGTCCCGATTATTTTCGGGATCACTCTCTTGTACGACATACCTCTATTGAGCTTCTTCTGTCGTCCGTTGTCCGTCGTCTGTCGTCTCACATCTCACGTCCTTTTCTTACCTTTGCCGACCATAAAAGTTTACAAATATAGCCTGTAATACAACAACAATCAACCAATTAAATTAATCGGTATATGACGACGAGTGCTGAGATACGCCAACAATTTCTTGATTTTTTTAAGTCTAAAGGGCACGTAATTGTCCCCTCTGCCCCTATTGTAGTAAAAAACGACCCGACATTGTTGTTTACCAACTCAGGAATGAACCAGTTCAAAGATTATTTTTTGGGCAACAAACCGATTGTTGATAAGAGAGTTGCAGATACACAAAAATGCCTACGGGTTAGCGGCAAACATAATGACTTAGAAGAAGTTGGTGTAGACACTTATCATCATACCATGTTTGAAATGTTGGGCAACTGGAGCTTTGGCGATTATTTTAAAAAAGAAGCCATTGCATGGAGCTGGGAATTATTGACTGAAGTTTATAAACTGGATAAAGACCGTCTCTATGTAACAATCTTTGAAGGCGACCCTAAAGAAAATTTAGCAAAAGATGAAGAAGCGTATAATGAATGGAAAAAAGTAATTGCTGAAGACAGGATTTTATTAGGCAATAAAAAAGATAATTTTTGGGAAATGGGTGATACCGGCCCATGTGGCCCTTGTTCAGAGATACATGTTGATTGCAGGCCCGATGAAGAAAGAAAATCAGTTGACGGAAAAACATTGGTGAATAATGATCACCCACAAGTGATTGAGATCTGGAACAATGTATTCATGCAATTCGAAAGATATTGGAATCCTAAATTTGGCGGAGCAAAAGAATTAAAAGATTGGGAAACAACTAATCTTGAGCTTGCTGTTAATGAAGCTACAAAAAAAGAGTTTGATCAAAAGCGCAAACAAAAGCATTTAGAATTAACGTTATTAAAAGAGCTTCCTGCAAAGCATGTTGATACAGGTATGGGCTTTGAAAGATTAGTGAGAGTGATACAAATGAAAACATCGAATTACGATACAGATGTATTTACAGGCACTATCGCAGAAGTAGAAAAAATAACCAACAAAAAATATGATTTCAGCGATAGCAAAGAAGCAATTGCTTTCCGTGTAATTGCAGACCATATACGTGCTATCTGTTTTACCATTGCAGACGGGCAATTGCCCTCAAACACAGGTGCAGGGTATGTTATACGCCGCATCCTTCGCCGTGCTGTAAGGTATTATTATTCATATTTGGATTATAAGCACACGTTGTTGCACCAATTGGTTCCTGTGTTGGCAAAACAATTTGAAACTGTTTTTCCTGAATTACAAAAGCAAGCTGACTTTGTAACTAAAGTTGTAAAGGAGGAAGAAGATGCATTTTTGAGAACGTTGGATAAAGGTTTAAAAAATATTGAAGAGATCATTAAACAATCTCAACAAACAAAAATAATAAGCGGTGCAAATGCATTTGAATTGTTAGATACTTTTGGTTTCCCGATCGATCTTACTCGTTTGATTGCAACTGAGAATAATTTATCTGTTGATGAAGTTGGTTTTGAAGCAGAAATGCAACAACAAAAAAACCGCAGCCGTGCTGCAACAGCAATGGATACGGAAGACTGGGTTGTTGTAAACGATATCGCTTCTTCAAAATTTGTGGGTTATGATTCATTGGAAGCGAAAGCAAAAGTTGTTAAGTATAGAAAAGTAAGTGGTAAAGGAAAAGAGCTTTACCAGATTGTTTTAGATACAACTCCTTTTTACGCAGAAAGTGGTGGGCAAGTTGGAGACCAAGGCAAATTACGAATTGCGAATAACGAAGTTCGAATCGTTGATACTAAGAAAGAGAATGACCTTATCATTCATTTTGCAGAAAACATCCCTGCTGATATGAATGGTGAAGTAACTGCAAGTGTTGATACTGAAAGAAGAAACCATATTGCTGTTCATCATAGCGTAACGCATTTAATGCATGCGGCATTACGAAAAGTATTAGGCACACACGTTGCACAAAAAGGAAGTTTGGTTAATGATGAACATTTGCGTTTCGACTTTAGCCATTTTGCAAAAGTGAGCAACGAAGAAATTGCAGCAGTAGAAAAAATTGTAAATGAAAAGATAAGAGCAAACATTCCAGTTGTAATAAAATCAATGAGCAAAGATGAAGCTATTGCAATGGGCGCTATGGCTTTGTTCGGCGAAAAATATGGCGATACAGTTAGAGTAGTTGTAATGGACCCAGCTTATTCTATTGAGCTTTGTGGTGGTACACATGTGGGCAATACCGGGGAATTAGGTTTGTTTAAAATAAAACATGAAAGCGCTGTAGCTGCTGGTGTACGCCGTATTGAAGCTGTTTGTGGCTTAGCGGCAGAAGAATTAGTTACAGAGCAATTTGAATTGGTACATGCCATAAAAGAAACTTTAAAAAACCCGAAAGACGTTAACAAAGCAATTGAACAATTACTATCAGAAAATGCTGATCTAAAGAAACGCATCGAAGGATTAGAAGCAAGGCAATTGGTTGGCATCCGCAATGAATTGTTGCATAAAGATGAGATAATCAACAACGTAACTTTTGTTGGTGAAATAGTTGAAGTGAGCAATGCTGATGCATTGAAAAAACTTTGCTTCGACCTTAAAAATCATTTGCATGACCATGTAGTGGTTTTATGTTGCAATATTGACGGTAAAGCTTATGTAGCTGTAGGTATTTCAGATACTGTTGTTACAGCTAAAAATTTAGATGCTGGAAAGATCATCAAAGAGCAAGTTGCTGGTTTAATAAGAGGTGGCGGCGGCGGACAAAAAACGTTGGCTACTGCAGGAGGGCAAGATGTAAGCAATTTGAAGCAGGTGATTGAAAAAGTAAAAGGGTTATTATAAAATTTGAAAGGGTTGACAACCTTTAAAAGGTTCAACCCTTTCAAATTTTAATCTTCGATAGCTATTGCACAATCATAATAATAGGCTGTTAATTCTTTATGTGTTTTGATGCATACCTCTAGGCCGCCAAACCATTCAATAACTTCATTTCTTGCAAGTAAAGTGGGTTGCTCTGATAAAATAGTATGCCATGAGCTCCATTTATAGTCTTTAATTTCTTTTACTAATTCATGTTTAACGGCATTTGCATGTATATAGATTATTGCCATTGTAAATTGTGAAGCTTTTTCAATTAGTATTCTCTTAAATGACCTATAAAAAAGATTTCCTTTTCTGTTATACATTTTATTAAATGCAAGAGCATAGGATTGGAAAAAACGTTTGAACGCATGTTCAATCAATTCACCTAACCTAATTTCATTTCTTAGAAATTTGTGTTCAGTTATACTTAATTCTACTTGATTCTTATTTTGAAGGGCCGCTTTAATATTATTTTCTGATTTTATTTTAACAAGAAAATGAAAGTGATTGGGTAATAAGCACCAACAATAAGTATCAGTAAACTCAGAAAGCATTTCTTTATATCTCCTTAAAAAGAAATTTCGATTCTCATCAGATAAAAACAGTTTTTCTTTATTGTTTGTACGGTTATAAACATGATATATACCACCTTCTTCAAAATCAGCTAAATATTTTTTTGGTATCGGCATATATTACTAAGACGAGAAAAAGCACTTGAAGGTTGCAGATTAGGGTTGTCAACCTTTAAAAGGTTGACAACCCTTGCAATATATTGGCACCTTTTTGCTACGTTTGCAGGTCCATTAATAAAATATGCATATCATCTTCGAAACACCACGCCTTATACTTCGCCGCTTTACTGAAGCGGATGCACCATTGGTATTGCAACTCAACAGCAATCCTGAAGTATTGAAATATTTACATGAGCCGCAATTGAAAGATGAAGAGCACGCAAGGGAAATAATAAGGACGATCATTTTGCCGCAGTATGAAAACAATTTAGGCCGTTGGGCAATACATACAAAAAGCAACAATGAATTCATCGGTTGGTGCGGTTTAAAAAGCCGCCACGAAATAAATGAAATAGACCTCGGCTACCGGCTTAAAACCTAGCGCCTGGGGAAATAAATATGCTACCGAAGCCGCTGGTCACACCTTAAAATATGGTTTTGAAGAATTGAATTTAGATGAAATAACCGGCAGGGCGCACATTGAAAATATAGCTTCGCTGAAGGTGCTGGAAAAGATAGGGATGCAATTTATAAAAGAGGAAATTGTAGATGAGTGCCCGGTTAAGACCTATATTATGAGAAAAGCTCAATAGCGATATATCGTACAAGAGTGCGACGCCAATGCAGCTCAATCAGGGTTCTTCAGCTTGTCAACCAAAAAAATTTGTTAAAGCCTAAAAATAATATGCGAAAGATTTCGTAATTCAGATTTTCTCCCTATTTTTGACCTACTAAACATTTCGTATATCAAATCTACAAACATGAAAAAGATTGCATTTGCATTGGCGGTATTGGGTTTAAGCAGCGTGGCACTTACCTCAAAAGCGCAGGACGAGGATAAAGTAAAAGAGAAAAAGAAAAAAGAAAGCCAGGAAATTATCATCCGCAAAAAAGGCGATAAGGATGCTAAAATAACCGTTGAGATCAACGGTGATAAAGTTACTATCAATGGTAAGCCACTTTCAGAATTCAAAGATGATAATGTTACTATCAACAGGAGGAACATTACCGTTTGGGATAGCAAAGGCAATAAAACTTTTGAATTTACTCCCGGCGAATTCAATGGCATGAGCTGGAGCAGTGACAATGATGAACCGCATGCTTTTTTAGGTGTTACTACCGATGAAGATGATGCCGGTGCTAAAATAGTAGAAGTAACTAAAGAAAGCGCTGCTGAAAAAGCTGGCCTTAAAAAAGGCGATATCATTACTAAAGTAGATGATAAAAAAATTGAAGGGCCAAATGACCTGACTGATGTTATCGGTGATATGAAACCTAAAGCTGAAGCAAAAGTATATTATAAAAGAGACGGTAAAGAAAGTTCAGTTACAGCTACATTAGGTGAAAGGAAAGGTGGCAATATGGCTTATTCATTCTCAATGCCTCGTGGCGCTTATTCTTATTCAATGCCAAAAGTGAATGTGGTACCTGAGATCAATGGAGAATGGAGCGAAAAATTGAATGAGAACTTAAACAAAAATTTTGACCATGCGTATGGTTTCAATGGCGACTTCTTCTCACGCCGCCAAAAGCTTGGCCTTAAAATACAAGACACAGAAGACGGAAATGGCGTGAAAATTTTGGATGTAGATAAAGATTCTCCCGCTGAAAAAGCCGGCCTTAAAAAAGATGATATTGTAACTGAAGTTGGTGGCAAAAAAGTAAACAATACTGATGAAGCAAGAGAAGAGTTACAGGAAAATGCAGAAAAATCATCTTATACTATCAAAGCAAAACGCAACAACAGCGAAATGAGCTTCGATATTAAAATACCAAAGAAATTAAAGACAACGAATTTATAAGAACTTAGTATAGCCAGAAAAATCAAAAAGGCTCTCCGTCAATTAGCGGAGAGCTTTTTTTGTGACCAGCTTTTACAGCTATAATCATCATCGTTGTGTCACTCACTTGTGCCGCATACCTTTATTCAACTATTTTCCAGCACCTGACAACATCAACTATTTCCTACCTTTGCCACCGTGATAACTAATGATAAATACGAAGTAGTAATAGGCCTGGAAGTGCATGCCCAACTGCTTACTGCAAGCAAATTATTTTGTGGAGATAGTGCAGCTTTCGGCGGTGATCCTAATACGCATATCAGCCCTATAAGTTTGGCTCATCCGGGTACGTTACCAAAAATGAATGCCAAAGCAATTGAATACGCCGTAAAGCTTGGCCTTGCGTTGCATTGCGATATTGAACAACATAATTATTTTGCCCGTAAAAATTATTTCTATCCTGACCTTCCAAAAGGTTACCAGGTAAGCCAGCATACAACGCCTATTTGTAAAAATGGTTTTGTAAAAATTAAAACTGCTGAAGGCGAAAGAAATATTTTATTGAACCGCATACACATGGAAGAAGATGCAGGTAAAAGCTTGCATGATGTTGATGAACTATATACTTCTATTGATCTAAATCGTGCCGGGGTGCCTTTGTTAGAAATAGTAAGCGAACCCGATTTGCATAGCAGCGACGAAGCTTATGCTTATGTTACTGAATTAAGAAAGCTGGTCCGCTGGTTAGATATTTGCGACGGTAATATGGAAGAAGGAAGCATGCGTTGTGATGCCAATATTTCTATCCGCCTGAAAGGTGAAAAAAAATTAGGCACAAGAGTGGAAGTAAAAAACTTAAACAGCATACGTAATGTAAAACGTGCCATTGATGTGGAAGTACAGCGATTGATTGATATTGTAGAAAGCAATGGCACTATCCTACAACAAACAAGAAGCTACGATGCAGATAACAATACCACCTTTGCATTGCGTAGCAAAGAAGAAGCGGATGATTATCGTTACTTTCCTGAACCTGATTTAACTCCATTTCATATTACCGATGAATTTTTGGCTGAAATAAAAAATGCATTGCCAGCATTGCCAGAAACTCTGGAGAAAAAATATACAGAGGTATTGAACCTTCCGGCGTATGATGCAAAAATTATTTGCGAAGAAAAAGAATTGGCTGCTTATTTTGAAGCAATCATAAAACACACTAATAATTATAAGGCAGTTGCCAATTGGCTGCTTGGGCCGGTTAAAAGTTACTTGAATGAACAACAAATTGATATTGCAGCATTCACTTTACCGGCTGAAAAAATTGCTGCATTAATAAATATTGTTGAAGAAGGAAAAGTAAGTTTTAGTAATGCATCTTCTAAAATATTTGCTGCATTATTAAATGATCCCAACAAAAAACCAATAACAATTGCAACTGAATTAAACTTGTTGCAGGAAAATGATTCAGACGCTGTTGCAAATTGGGTTGATGAAGTAATTGCTAAAATGCCTGATAAGGTTAAGGAATATAAAAGTGGCAAGAAAGGGTTGATCGGGCTATTTGCCGGCGAAGTAAAAAAAATAAGCAAAGGCAAAGCTGATATGCAAATTGTTACTGAGCTTTTAAATGAAAAATTAAACTCTTGAAAATAAGACACATGAAAAAACTATTAGGCCCTGCGGCAATGCTGTTGCTGTTCTCCTGCAACAATGATACTGATAAAGGAAAGTTCACATTGAACGGAGAATTGAAAGGCGCAAAGAATCAAAAAATTTACCTCGAGGAATTATTCTTTAGCCAGAAAGACCCACAGGTGTTAGACACAGCTGACATCAAAGATGGAAAGTTTACTGTAACAACTGTAGCAGAAGAAGCCGGTATCTATCGTTTACGAATGGAAGGCGAAGAGCTTCCTTACGTTTTTATAAATGACAATAGTACTGTTTCTTTTTCCGGTGATATAAATAGTAAAGAATTATCCAGTTGGAATTTTAGCGGCGCTGCTAATAGTTCTTTAAAAAAGATATTGGTATATAGTGATAGCGTTAAGCAAAATATCAATTCTACTTTTAACGCCATGAGCCAATTACATCAATCTGGCGCAAGTGATACAGATAGTGTATTGGTTGCTTTAACATCAAAATTCAATATAGAAAAAGAAGCATTTACCAAATATTGTTTTCAATATGCAGATACAGCTACTAATCCTATGGTAGCGCTTTTCGCAGTAACAATGGCACCGGTTGAAATAGACAAGCTTCAATTACCTGTTGATAAATTAGCAAAGCGTTTTCCTAAACATAATGGTATTGCCGGATCATGTGCTTTTATAAAAACAGAAACTGCCCGCCAATTGCAACAAACACAATCAAGTTCTCCAGCAACAGGTATTCCTGGTATTGGCAGCATGGCCCCTGAACTAACAATGAACGATGTTAATGATAAACCATTTTCATTAAGCCAGTTAAAAGGCAAATATGTATTGGTAGATTTTTGGGCTAGCTGGTGTGGCCCTTGCCGTGGAGAAAATCCCAATGTTGTGGCTGCTTACAATCAATTCAAGTCTAAGAATTTTACTGTGCTTGGTGTTTCTTTAGATGATGATAAAGCTGCTTGGCTTAAAGCTATTGCTGATGATAAATTAGAATGGCAACATATCAGCGATCTTAAAAAATGGAGCAGTGCTGCTATTAATTTATATGGCATTGATGCGATCCCTTATAATGTTTTGGTTGACCCAACAGGTAAGATCATTGCAACGGGTTTACGGGAAGAAGCACTTCAAAAGAAACTGGAAGAAGTTTTAAAATAATAGCTTAAGGAACTTAAATAAAAAACTCCGATCAATTTGATCGGAGTTTTTTTTATTTCTTAAATAGTAACTCTATTGATATCCTGGGTTTTGTACTACAATTGGGTTTTGTACCACCTCATCCTGAGGAATTGGCCATAAGAACCTGAAATCAGCATAGGGAATGGCGGGTGTTGCAAGTGTAGGAATTGCAGAATTACAACCGTATAAACCTCCACTATTATTAAATCCGTTGGCAGCTTTAGCTGGTATACCATTGGTAGTGAAATTGGGATCCATTGCTAAACGATGAATATCACCCCAACGCTTTCCTTCCGCTAAAAATTCTATTCTCCGTTCGAAAAGGATAGCAGCAATCAATGCATTTTTAGATGCAAAATTGGCTGCCACGTATTCATTTGTTACAGGAGTAGGGATAGCACGGTTTCTCACAAGGTTCATCAAATCAATTGCACGTTGAGATACACCCGCTGCATTTCTTGCTTCAGCTTCTGCCTGCATTAATAATACTTCAGCATAGCGGATCATAGGAGCAAAGTCTGCTTGGTTAACATAATCAGTATATTTCTTTGTAAAGAAACTTGGTGTATTAGCATTACTATTACCCGCTATTACTAATAATGATCTACGTGTGTCATCACATCTCCAAGTTGAATTATTATAAATAATAGGGCCTATTGAAACTAAGCCACGGCCTGGTACACTTGGGCCAAACATTTGTGCTAAAGCTGCATTTACTCCTGTATTATCCAATGCATCATTTCTAATAGAGAATATACTTTCTGTAGAAGTATTATTTGTAAAGGCACCGTTTGGCAACAATTCTAATTTCCACCCGCCAACAGGTGAAACAACCGTAGTCCAGTAATTGGTATTATTTGTAGGTGGAACTGGAGTTGTAGGAATCAGCTTATTTCCTTCAAAAATCACACCTGTTGTACTTGAAAAATCTCCCTTATGCATTTTTACTCTCATCTTTAGAGCAATTGCAGCCGCTTTGGTAGCTCGGAAAGTATTTGCTCCGGTAGGAACTGCTTGACCAGGAACAGTAGCAGGAACTGCCGCACCTAGGTTTGCTTCTGCATAATCAAGATCAGCTAATATTTTATCATAGCAAACACTTACCAAATCTCTCGGCTGTGATTTTAATCTATCCAATGATGCCTGGCTAGCTATCGCATAATCATGATATGGTACGCCTAGTTTGTTCCCATTTCCATCAAGATATGGCCTGCAAAAGTTAATCAATAATTCATGGTGAGCCATTGCACGTAGGAACCGGCATTCTGCTTCATATTGAGCCTCTGCAGCAGGATTAATAATCCCCTTTGAAAGTGCCAGTTTAAATCCGTCAATAGAAAGGTTTGCTTTATTGATCAACAAGTATAAGTTGATCCACATATTGACATTATTTGGAGAAACCGGCGTGTATGTAGCTTGGTAAGTAAGCTGGTAGAAAGTTGCGATATTTACCATATCCTCGCCTCTCATTTCTCCCTGTTCTATACTTGCAGCGCCAAAAGGATAGCCCCTTACGCTATGAGCAGTACCATTCAATGGGTCATAATCGCCACTTTGAGCGGCATCATAAACTCCATTCAATGCAAGCAAGCATTTTTCAGGCGTCGAAAACGCTGTCTCATCACCAAGTGCATTATATGGTGCAAGATCAAGCGCTTTTTTACAACCGCTTGACAAAAGCCCAATGAGAATGATTGAAACGGTAATTATATTTTTTAAACTTTTCATAATATTAATTATAATTTGAAATTAGTTTTTGGGTGCTTTTATTAAAATCCTACACTTATGCCGGCTGATATTGTTCTTACAGCTGGGGCTACAGTAGCATCAACTCCAAAGTTGCTATATGCTTCAGGGTCTGATCCTTTATATTTAGTCCAAACAGCTACATTTTGAGCCTGGATATATATCCTTATGCTTTTTATATAATCGTGAAAATGTGCTAAAGTTTCTTTACCAAATCTATAATCAAGTACAATATTTTGTAAGCGTAAAAAATCACCTTTCTCAACAAAACGGCTTGAAGCTTCTCCATTTTGATTGATAATGGCATCACTGTTATAATACACTTTTGGAGTATTTGTAACCTGGCCCGGATGTGTCCAACGGTCAAGTATCTCTGAACCATTATTTGCAAATTTTTGATTCAGCAAAACTTCCTGGCGAGTAACATTCATTATTCTATTTCCACCAGAATAGCGGAACATAACTTCTAAACCAAATTGTTTGTATGTGAAGCTATTTGTAAAGGCCCCAAAGAAAGTAGGGTTAACAGATCCTAGAATAGTTTTATCAGCACTAGTTAGTGTTGTTGCAACACCAATGTTAGGATCGTTAAGGTTTAACAAGTAATTATAATTGCCTGTAGCAACATTACGTTGTACCAATGAGCCATCTGCTTTATAAAAACATGGGTTGCCATTAGCAGCATTCACACCTGCATATCGATATCCATATAACGAATAGATAGATTCTCCTACACGGATAATATTGTATGGGCTGCTTTCTGGATTTGTGATTTCTGTAGCAGGATTATTACCAATAGGATATAAAGAAACCACTTTATTATTAATATTAGTATAATTAACATTAAAGTTCCAATTGAAATCTTTCTTTCTAACTATATCCCAATTAAGGCTTAATTCCAATCCTTTATTTTCTGCTTTGCCAATATTTCTAAGAATGTTATTTGCTGGTATCCCTGCACTTTGAGGTGTTGGTACAGCTAATATGATATCATCAATTTGGTTATTGAACCAATCGGCAGTAAACGTTAGCCTATTATTAAGAAAAGCCGCCTCTAATCCAATGTCAGTTTTTTTGCTACGCTCCCATCTTAAATCCGGGTTACCAACATTAGAAACTGCTATACCGCCAATATTGCCATAAGGAGCCAAACCGTAAGAACTTATATACCTATAGCTACCTAATGGGTTTCCTACTATGGCGTAAGATCCTTTTATTTTAAGATCATTTATCAACTTAGACTTCCAAAATTTTTCCTGTGATGGCCTCCAACCTATAGAAGCGCCCGGGAAATTACCATAACGTGTACTTTGGCTTAAAGTACTCAATCCATCTCTTCTAAGAGTGCCCTGTATAAAATATTTATTATTAAAGTCATAATTTATCCTTCCGAAGAAAGATTCGGTTGCAGTTTTTAAAACGTTACCTGCAACAGATTGAGTACCCGGAGAGTTACTTATTAAACCTTCTTTAATAAAGAAAAGATCAGAAATATTAGTACCTGTTGCAGAATAAAAACGAGTTGTTACTTGTTGTAACTCATAACCACCAGTTGCATAAATGCTATGTTTTCCAAAACGTTTATTGTAATTAAAATACTCCTGAATGGTAGTACCCAAAGTATTTTGCTGTGCATTATTAACACGCCCATTAACACTGAATCCATCTCCATGCCTTGGATCATAGCTAAGGAGGCTATTATCCGTATAATAATCAACCCCTAATTGAGACCTGATTGTTAAACCTTTTACTGGCATGATATCGATAAAACCTACATCAATTATGCGATATTTATCAGAATAGAATCTATTCTTATCCAATACAAAAGCTATATTAACATAATTATCATCAATAGAACGAAGGTTATTTCCAATACCTAATGCATTACCTGTTATATTATAACCTGTAGGATGTGCCGGATTATATATAGCCACGTTAGGCAATGCTCTTAAAGAAGCAATTACGGCTCCACTCAACGCATTAGAACCATTTTGCTGGTCTTTATCTTCTTGCCTTGAAGCAGTGATATTGTTGCCAAATTTTATCCATTTATTTGCTTCTTGTTCCACATTGGCCCTTACTCTGTAAGCACGGTTATGGTTAGTGCGAACAACACCTTGTTGATCAGAATAGTTTAATGAAAAGTAATAGGTAGACTTAGCAGTACCTCCAGACATTGACAAAGTATGGCTTTGCACAAAAGCATTATTCACAAAAACATTATCCTGCCAATCAGTATTCGTACCAGCAGCATCCATACGTGCTTGAGCTGTTTGTGATGCATTGGTGAATTTTTCATTTGCGATAGTTACAAAATCCTGTGCGTTCAATACAGAGAATTTTTTTGCAATAGAACTAAAACCGAGAGTCGCATCGTATGTTAGCGTAGTTCTATTTTTCGATCCTTTTTTTGTAGTTATTTGCACAACACCATTAGCACCTTTTGATCCATAAATAGCTAAAGCTGACCCATCTTTTAGTACATCAATGCTTTCAATATCTTCAGGGTTAATATCTCCTAATGCATTAGAATTAGTGGTTAAAGCCATATTACCTGTTAGTATCTGAATTCCATCTACAACAAACAAAGGGCCTGCATTAAGGCCTGTAGCAGTATTTGATGTAGAACTAGGCACAACAACACTTGAAGACATAGTATTATAACCACGTATCCTGATCTTAGCTGGGGTATTAACAGAGCCACCAGCATTTACAACATCTACACCGGCAGCACGGCCTTGCAATTGCTTATCAATAGAAGGTGTTACCAATTGCGCAAATTCTTTCACATCTACTTTAGATGCTGCACCGGTAAAAGCTTTTTTCTGTTGCGTACCGTAACCGATAACAACAACTTCTTCAAGTTTACCATCTGTAGGCTTTAATGAAATATTTACAGTAGCAGACCCTGTAACAGACCTAGTTACACTTTCAAAATTCACTGACGAAAAAGTAAGTGCCTTTACTGTTGACGGGAGAATAATGGTATAATTACCATCTTTATTAGTTTGGGTTCCATACTTACCATCTGCGGTAGCAACAGAGGCGCCTTCTACAGGAGCGTTCTTATCATTCGTTACTTTACCTGTAACGGTGCGATCCTGCGCAGCAGCATGTAGTACAAATACGAATGCTGTTGATAAGGTTAAGATCAATTTTCTCATTTGGAGTTAGTTTATATAGTGGCAAATATACTCTACAATACCTGTAATTCTCAAATACTTTGACAAGTTTCTTAACGTTTTGGCTGCTTTTTGTTAGCAAAAACCTGCATAAACTGTCATTTGAGATACAATAACGCACTTTTACGGCCCCGTAATATACCAAGGGCAATATAAAAAAGATTTTTTATGCTTTGGTATTACCTTTTCTATTGGGGGCGGTTAGCAATAATAATACAGGTAATAAAACAAGATTTGTTAATGTAGCTACTAACAATGTTACAGAGGTTAACCAGCCCAGTGCTTTAGTGCCTCCAAAATCGCTGAGGCAAAAAATGATAAAGCCTGCTGTTAATACCAAAGAGGTATACACTATACTTAAACCGGTGTTTTTTATAGTAGCACTGACCGTTTCATTAACGTTGTTATTATAACTAGGCAATTCCTGTTTATAGTTTACCAGGAAACGTATAGTGATATCTATAGCAATACCTAATGCAACGCTGAAAACCAATACAGTAGAAGGTTTTAGCGGTACACCGATCCAGCCCATAACCCCTGCTGTTATTACAAGCGGTATTAAATTCGGTATCAATGAACATAGCAATATCCTGAACGAACGGAACAGGTATAACATACAAACTGCTATCAATAAAAACGCCCAGAAGATACTTTCTTTCAATCCATTTACAATGAAACGGCTGCCTTCTAAAAAGGTTATGCTTGTACCCGTAAGCTGTACTGTATATTGTGCGGTATCAAATAATTCATGCTGCCTTTTTTCTATGCCTGCCAATAAAACCGGTAGTTGTTCTGTACCTATATCAGCCATGCTTACACTTACACGGGTAGTTTGGCGGGCTGTATCCATAAAACTGGACAACATTTTGGTAAAATTATTACTGCTGCCACCACTATCGCTTTTGTTTGGGCGCAGATATTCACCCACAAAAGCTCCGTCGAAACTATTGGGTAACAGGTAATTAGCTGAATCTCCGTCATTGAATGCCTGCTTGGCGAATTTCAAGCCTTCGGGAATGCTTAAAGGGCGGTTCATTTCCTTTTGAGCGGCTATGTATTGGGAAAGAGAATCGATTTTTTCAAAAACAGCTAATGCCCTCATGCCGGATAGGCCCCGGCGCTTTTTGGTATCTACCACAATTTCCAATGGCATTACACCCTTAAAATTATGTTCAAAGAATTTCAGATCGGTGTAGATCTTATCCGTCTTTGGAAGGTCATCTACTATATAAGCAACGTTCTTTAATTTAAAGATACCGATCACTGCAAAGATCACCGCAGCAGTTGTGGTAATATAAACTGTCTTTTTATGATTAACTACCCACCTTTCTATTCTTAATAATAAAGAAGTTAGCCAGCGGTTATTCAAATATTTTACTTGTGATTTTTTGGGCGTTGGCAAATAACTCAACACAGCAGGTAATAAAATAAATGAGATGAAAAATATCACCATGATGCTGATACCAGCCACTACACCAAATTCTTTTAAGATAGCGCTACGGGTTAATGCAAATACTGCAAAACCAATCGCTGCTGTAATGTTACAGAACAATGTCACCACTCCCATTTTGCTTACCATATCTACCAACGATTTCTTTTTATCATTGCTCTGCAAATAAGAAGTGTGGTACTTATTTATAAAATAGATACAATTTGGTATGCCGATGACGACAACTAACGACGGCGTTAAAGCAGTAAGCAATGTTATTTTATAACCGCAGAGATACATTATACCCACGCTCCATATTACACCGAAGATCACTACCAGCAAGGAAAGTATGGTGGTACTTATTGAACGGAAGAATAATAACAATATCAATGCGCTTAATATCAAAGAGCCAAGCAAAAAGAATTTCATTTCCTTTTGGATACGGTCTGCAACAACAGTTCGTATCAATGGTAAGCCGCTTAAATGTGTTTCTGTTTTAGAAACTTCATCAAATTTTTTTACCGCAGCCGTAATATCTTGAACAATTTTTGTACGCTTTGGTGAATTAAGAGAATCTTTATTGATACGCACTGCCATTAAATAAGCATGTGCTTCGGGATTGTAAAGTAGCGTTCTATAAAAAGGAAGATTAAAAAAAACTGCAGAAGCTGTATCAAGTTGCGCCTGGGTTGAAATGCTATCGGAGAATATTCTTACTGCATTCAATTTTTCTGATGCACTGTCTTTCATCAAATTAACTGCTGAAGGAATGCTCAATACATCTTCTACATCGCTTACTTTTTTTAGGTCTTTATGCAGTTGCGCATAATACTTAAAAACATCAAGGTTAAATAATTTATCTGTTTGCACACCAACCACTAACAGGTTACCGTCGTCACCAAATTTTTGTTTGAACGCTACATAAGCCTGGTATTTTGGATTATCTGTAGGAATGGCTCTTGCAAATTCGTAGCTCAGCTTTACCTGGCTGGCGAAATAACCCATTAAACCGGTTGCTGCAAAAAGTATGATCAATAATACCAGCCTGAATTTAATAACTAAAGCTCCGAGACGTTGCCACATGTTGCTAATTAATAATGAGTAATTGATAATGAATAATCTGCAAAGAAAACCAATTTAACCTGTATTATAAAACTGCTCTTGATGTTGTGTATCTTGCTGTTATAACGCAAATGAAGCTCCAATTTTAAGGAAAGGATGACACACAAAACAAAAGGCATAGTATTAAGAACGGTAAAATATGGTGAGACTAGTTTGGTGGTTACCATTTTCACCGAGTTGTTTGGTGTGCAAACCTATATGGTGAATGGAGTTAGAAGCTCTAAAAAATCAGCATCAAAAGCCAATCAATTTCAACCGGCTGCAATTTTGGATTTGGTAGTTTATCATAACGATGCCAAGGGCATGCAGCGCATAAAAGAATTCAGCTGGAGCCATTTATATGAAAATGTATTGAGCAATGTTTTGAAGAACAGCATTGCTTTGTATATGGTGGAGCTGTTGCAAAAGTGCCTTAAACAACCTGAACAAAACACCGAGCTATTTGATTTTTGTGAAGCATCATTTTTGCAATTGGATAATGCTTCAACTACGGTTACTGCAAATTTTCCATTGTTCTTTTCATTGCACCTCACTCATTTCTTCGGCTTTCGAATGATTGATAATTACAGTGATGTTGATAGTTATTTAGATCTTCAAGAAGGAAATTTTATTGATCATCAACCTACACATCCCCATTTTGTTGATAGTGAATACGCACAGCTTACTTCGTTGTTATTAAAAGTGATGCAGCCTTACGAATTGGAACAATTTAAATTGAATCATGAAATAAGAAGATTGCTGTTATTAAAATACCAGGATTATTATGCTTTGCATATTCAGGATTTTGGACAAATGAAAACGTTGTTGGTACTGCATGAGGTATTAAATTGATTTTAACCACAGATTAAAGGATTGATGCACAGATTTACACAGAAAAATCCGTTTAATCTGTGAAAATCTGTGGTTAAAAAATTCGTTTTGAAGAACTATTTTTTTGCAGCTTCAGCCCTTCAACATTTTCAATCAACACAACACCAGGTTTCTTTCCTTTTTCAAAACCTCCCAACACATCATTCACTTGCAATGCTTTGGAACCATTGCTGGTAGCCCATTGCAGCAAAGACCCTAATTCAAGTTGAGGAAAGTTTTGCTGTAATGTTTTTAATTCATCAATGATTGTTAACTGGTCATTACTGGCGTAACTATCTGTACCAATAGTTATGTTACAATCATTTTTCATCAATAAATCAATTGGCGGTAATTGATTTTCGATATAAAGGTTTGCATTTGGGCAAAGAACAATTGAAAGCTGAGGATTAAAAGTTGAAACATCTTGCTGGTGAATAAAAGTATCGTGGACAAGGAGAATAGATTGTTGTTTATTGAAATAAGGCAACCAACTTTGCAAACTACTTTTACCAGTCGGTTCAAATGATGAAATATCTATGCCGAAATTTTTATAGAGGTTTAAAAAATTGCCACTTTTATCAATATATAATTTGTCTTCCTCTTCGCTTTCCTGGTTGTGAATGGTAATTAATTCATTTGCGGTTTCTTCATTCAACAATTCAAACAATGTTTTGGAAACAGAATAAGGCGCATGAGGAGCAATGGTTGTTTTAAATTGGGGTAGCTGTGATTTGAATTGTGCCGCTATTTCCTTTGCTGAATCAAAACGTTTTTGTGCAAAAGCATCTACAAAACCGCTTACTTCTATAAAGTTATACCAGAGCAGTTTGCTTTTTTGCTTGAGTGAAATTGAATCGCCGGCATTACAGATATCGCCTACCGCAACAATGCCGCTGTCATACATTTCCTGTTCGGCAGCAATCATGGCTTCCTGCTTTTGTTCTTCAGTAAAGCCGCTTCGCAAACCCATTACTTTCTGTACAAAATCAACCAATCCAGTATGTTTTGAGATAGCGCCTTTTAAGTGGCTCAACTCAATATGGCAATGGCAGTTGATGAAGCCTGGGCTAAGTATGCCGCTGAAATGCTGGATATCATCGCCGGCTGTGCTTTTATCTACAATGTCCAATATAATTCCTTCGGCATCGGTTATCAATACATTGTTGGCAGGCAATAATTCATACCCGTTGAAGATGTGATCGGCTGAAAATTTTCTGTACAAAATGATTGGTTGATAAAGTGTAAATTTGCGACCTGTTTAACAAAACGTAATTAAAGCTGAACAAAGGTATGCGGTATAAGTGAGTGACACAACGATGTTGCTATGAAAACCAAATGCTGGTAACCAAAATAAATCATGTTAGATAAATTAGATGCAATAAAGGCAAGGTTCGATGAGCTTGGAGTTGCACTTACCAATCCTGAGATTGTGAGCGACAACAAGAAATTCAGCGCCATGAGTAAGGAATACCGCAGTGTAGAGAAAATTGTACAGGCAAGGGAAGCATACCTGAAAACGCTGGGTGATATTGAATTCAACAAAGAAGTGCTGAATGATAATGATGAAGAAATGAGGGAGCTGGCCAAACAAGAATTGCCGGTTTTGGAAGAGAAAAAAGAGCAGCAGGAAAAGGATTTGCGCAACATGCTTATTCCTAAAGATCCGTTTGATGAAAAGAATGCGATACTGGAAATCCGTGCCGGTACTGGTGGCGATGAAGCATCTTTGTTTGCAGGCGACCTGTTGCGGATGTATTTAAAATATTGTGAGAAAAAAGGCTGGAAAACGGCTTTGCTTAGTGAAAGTGAAGGAACTGTTGGTGGCTATAAAGAGGTTCAGATAGAAGTGACCGGCGATGATGTGTATGGCACGTTGAAATTTGAAAGCGGTGTACACCGTGTACAGCGGGTGCCTGATACGGAAGCCAGTGGCAGGGTACATACCAGCGCTGCAACAGTGGCTGTAATGCCTGAGGCTGAAGAAGTGGATTTTGACCTGAAAGAGAGCGACGTTAAAATGGAAACGGCCCGTAGTGGCGGCGCCGGCGGGCAGAATGTAAACAAAGTGGAAACAAAGGTTTTTCTAACGCATATTCCTACGGGGATTGTGGTAATGTGCCAGACAGAGCGTAGCCAGTTGGGTAACCGCTTAAAAGCTATGGATATGTTGCGTACAAAATTGTATGAAGCTGAAGTTCAAAAGGCTGAAGCGGCTATTGCTCATATTCGTAAAAGTTTGGTGAGCACGGGTGACAGAAGTGCCAAAATACGCACTTATAACTTTCCGCAAGGGCGTGTAACTGACCACAGAATTGGATTGACAGTATATAATCTTGATACGGTGTTGAATGGTGAGGTGCAAGAATTTATCGACGCTTTACAGTTTGCTGAAAATGCTGAAAAACTGATCACTCAAAATTAATTATTATGTTAATGCAACCTTTTTCTTAATTAATTCATCATAAATAAGCTTCCTTGTTGGAAGCTTTTATTTTAAAACTAAAACTTAAATCTAATGTTAGAAGAATTATTTAACCTGGTGAAAGGTTCTGCAGATGATGCGGTAATTAACAATCCTGATGTACCGAATGATCAAAACAATGAAGTTGTAGCTGAAGCTACTAATACTGTTGCTTCGGGGCTTCGTAATATGGTTGCTGGTGGCGGTTTGCAGAATATCCTGTCGCTTTTTAATAATAAAGGCGGCCAACAAAGCGGTGGCAGTGGTTTATTAAACAACCCAATTGTAAATATGATGATCGGGCATTTTGCTGGTAAGTTGATGTCGAAATTTAATCTTGGCGGGCAACAGGCAAATAATGTTGCAACCAGCCTGATACCAAATGTTATCAGCAACCTGGTAAGTAAAACAAATGATCCGAATAACAGTTCTTTTTCTATTGAAAAATTGCTGAACTCTATAACTGGTGGCAAAAGCGCTGAAGTAGCACAAGAGCAACAGGCTAGTGGAAACAGCGGTTTTAATTTTCAAGACTTGATTGGGCAATTTACCGGTGGCGGCGGTAATGGAAACAGCGGTGGTGGCGGTGGAATAATGGATATCGTTTCCAAATTGGCAGGTGGGGCACAAAATCAACAACAGCAAACCGGTGGCGGTGGCTTAATGGACCTTATTAAAGGGTTCATTAAATAAGCTTCAAAAATATATTGTAGAAATGCCCTGCCAAAACAGGGCATTTTTTATTTGGCCAATGCAGGTTAAAACGATGTTTAAACATTATTGTCATGCTTTTCGTTTACGGACTCTTTTTATTTAGCCCCATAACTTATTGTAAATTAATAGCTTAAATCCTTTATGGTTTTCTTAACAAAAGCGATTAAACTTTTGGCACCCGTTTTGCGTCTTACATAGTATAAAACATTAGATTTTCAATTTTCTCATAAGCAGTTAGTTTTGGTAAACAACCCCTGTTTCTACAGGGGTTTCTCTTTTATAATAGTTGACAGCTTAAATAAAGCATTATAAAAACCTTAACGTAGATTGGAAATTTCTGGCAATGATTTTGCATATCACTATATACAAACAAGAATATTTTAAATTTTCTCATAAGCAGTTAGTTTTGGTAAAACAACCCCCGTTTCTACGGGGGTTTCTCTTTTATAATAATTGAACTTATAAAAGCGTTATAAAAACATTAACGTAGGTTCAAAATTTCTGGCAATGATTTTGCATATCATTCTATACAAACAAGAACATTTTAAATTTTCTCATAAGCAGTTAGTTTTGGTAAACAACCCCTGTTTCTACAGGGGTTTCTCTTTTATAATAGTTGACAGCTTAAATAAAGCATTATAAAAACCTTAACGTAGATTGGAAATTTCTGGCAATGATTTTGCATATCACTATATACAAACAAGAATATTTTAAATTTTCTCATAAGCAGTTAGTTTTGGTAAAACAACCCCCGTTTCTACGGGGGTTTCTCTTTTATAATAATTGAACTTATAAAAGCGTTATAAAAACATTAACGTAGGTTCAAAATTTCTGGCAATGATTTTGCATATCATTCTATACAAACAAGAACATTTTAAATTTTCTCATAAGCAGTTAGTTTTGGTAAACAACCCCTGTTTCTACAGGGGTTTCTTTTTTGTGCTCATTTATGCTGTACGGTTAAGCATCTGTTAACCCCTACCATTAATTTAAATCCAGCTATATCTTTGTCAAACTTAGCATTCCATTTTACCCTTAACTTATATGAACGGGCCCGAACAAGTATTTCAAACCAATAATCCTGCACGCTGGAAAAGATTCAAGTGGTCCGGTAGGTTGTTATTACTATTAGTATTGATGTTGATCGTCGTGGTAGTAATAGCTGTCAGCTATGCTATATCACCTGGTTTACCTAATATAGAAAGCAAGGATAAGTTTTATCAAAATGCACTTGACCCTTCCAAGTCAATGGTATTTTCTACTGTTCTCAATAAAAAATATAAAGGCTTTAAAGATTTTCTGGATAAAAAAGAAAAGGAAGAAGCGGCAAAAAAATTAAAATGGCAAAGGCTGCATCAGCAAAACCCTTTTATACGGGCAGCATTTTATTCACCTTCGTGGAACTACAAAGTATCGTATGATGATCTTGAAAAAAATGGCAATAGGCTTAATACTATATTTCCAGAATGGTTCTTTATAGACAGTACAAATACACTCAGGATAGATAACAGGATGGATACTGCAGGGCTTAGCCTGATGCGTAAATACAACCTGCGCATTTTGCCAATGCTTACCAATTTCAAGTCTTCCAAAGTTGATTTTGATGGTGCTCTAGTACACGATATATTGAATGATGCTTCAAAAAGAACATTGTTTATACAACACCTTGTAGATACACTTTTAAAATACAAACTACAAGGCATCAATATTGACTTTGAAGAATTGCGTGAAAAATCCAGCGCTCCACTTACTGCTTTTCAAAAAGAATTATACAAGGTGTTTCATGCAAAAAATTTACTGGTAACAATGGATGTGATACCGGAAAATGATGATTATGATTTTAAAGAATTGGTAGATAATAATGATTACATCGTTTTGATGGCTTATGATGAGCATAATAAAGATAGTGGGCCAGGCTCAGTAAGCGGACAAAAATGGATAGAAAAAGTATTGGATGATGCTGCAGCTAAAATGGAAAGTAATAAAATCATCTTAGGCCTTGCAGGTTTTGGATACGATTGGTCCTATTCTGAAAACGGAAAAAAAGATTCTACTACAGACATTACTTATGCCGAAGGAATTAATATGGCAAGGGTAATCAATGCTACTATAGATTTTGATAATGATAATTTTAATCTTCATTATTCTTATGATAAAGAAACAGTGAATGATGATGGAGACAAAGAGATTAAAAAACATGATGTTTGGTTCACAGGCGCTGCTACCACTTATAATATCATGCGCTTTTCTGATGAGTATGGAACTGCAGGTACCAGCCTTTGGGTATTAGGAAAAGAGGATCAGCGGATGTGGAAGTTTTATGGCCGTGACCTTAGTAATGCAGCTCTTGCAAAGGATCCATTTGATTATAGCTCTTTAATAAAACTCCCTTTTGATACCCGTCAAAAACCAACCGCTATTGGCGAACCTGGTGGTGAACTGTTACGTATTGTATATACTCCGCAAGATGGAAGAGTTTCTATGGAAGTTGATAGCACTGAACAACTGATTACAGAGCAACAATACCTACAATTACCTTCCGGTTATGTGTATGAAAAATTTGCGGAAGACACGACACGTATCGGCCCAAAACATAAACTCATTTTAACTTTTGATGATGGCCCAAGCGAAGAATACACTCCAAAGATTTTAAACATCCTTGAAAAAGAAAAAGTACCTTTCCAGCACATTGGGATCCTAAGCTTAGAATTCCACGTGGACAAGTTGTCGCG
>JADMIO010001080.1_pt1 | contig 69141 bp, 34 predicted proteins | sample 8958161 | NCBI WGS metagenome assembly JADMIO01 (sample SAMN16585339, study PRJNA669376) | soil metagenome | isolation source: Crop rotation soil | place: USA: Cullars Rotation, Alabama | collected 2011 | reverse complement strand
AGGTGAGCCAGTGTGATTACATTTGCGGCCTAACTGTGGCCAGTCCAGTTACGCTGGAGTCACTAGTATTTAGGTGACACTATAGAAGCGGCCGCGACAACTTGTCCACGTGGAATTCTAAGCTTAGGATCCCAATGTGCTGGAAAGTCAGCGTACGTGAAGGTGCGATCATTGAGAACAACCGCGGGCGCTTCAGCTTTGCGCGCGACCTGCTCTTCGAATAACTGGTGAAAAAGTTTATTTGCATTCATATCAGTTACTCCCCAAGTTGCTAGTAGTGCCTTAGTTTCTCTGCCGGACGTCAAAGGCAGCTCGAGTAGGCGCTGTTCCGGAGCTTTGGCTATCTCCTCCAGCAGGTTTTGAAAGTGACTCATCATGCGTTCGATGGTCGTCGCATCAAACAACTCAGTTGCGTAGAGCACTTCCCCGACAAGCCCATTTTCACTTTCACTCATCATCAAGTTGAGATCCGTCTCTGATGACACCGCCTGGACTTCGAGCGGACTAAACCGCAAACCACCCACCTCCAAGGGCTCGAGTGGCGCATTCTGCAAAGTGAACTCAGCCTGGTATAGCGGCGCGCGATTGAAGCTGCGTTGCGGCTGAAGCATCTCGATAATCTGCTCAAACGGCACATCCTGATGCTGGTAAGCGGCCAGCGTCATCTGCTTCACACGCTTCAACACCTCGAGAAAGGTCGGGTTACCACTCAAGTCGGTGCGCATCACCAGCATGTTCACAAAGAACCCGATCAAACCTTCAGTTTCATCACGGTTGCGATTCGCGATCGCGGTGCCGACAACGATGTCCGGCTGTCCGCTGTAGCGATACAGCAGCGTGTCAAACACCGCGAGCAGGACCATGAACAGCGTCACTCCTTCACGCCGGCTCAACGTCTTCAGTTGTTCGGTAAGCTCTTTCGTCAGCTCGAAGCTCATTCTGGCGCCACTGAAAGTTGCCATTTCCGGCCGTGCACGATCTGCCGGCAACTCCAGCCCTGGTGGAACGTTTGCCAACTGCGTCCTCCAGTACGACAACTGCTCGTCGAGCACCTTGCCCTGAAGATGCTCACGCTGCCACACGGCGAAGTCGGCATACTGAACGGGCAGAGCAGGCAACGGCACGGGAGCACCGGTCGCGAAGGCTTCGTACAGAGCGGGCATTTCACGACAGAGAATGCCCAGCGACCACCCGTCGCTGACGATGTGATGTAAGGTCAATAGCAACGCATGCTCATGCTCGCCGAGCACGACCAGCAGCGCTCGAATCAACGGCCCACGCGAGATATCGAAGGGACGTTGGCTCTCGTCGACGGCAAGCTGTTCCACGGTCGCGCGATGCTTGTCCGGTGGCATGTCGCTGAGATTTAGGCTCCGCAATGATATGGGAGTGAACGGCTGAATGCGTTGCACAGGATTGCCGTCAACGATGTCGAAGACTGTATGGAGGACCTCGTGCCGGCGAATGACCTCGTTAAGACTCAGCTCAAGTGCCTTGACGTCGAGCGCCCCGGTGATGAGCAGCGCCTGGAAAGAATGGTACAAAGGATCACCGGGCTTTAACTGCTCGAGAAACCAGAGACGTTGCTGTGAAAACGAGAGTGGCAACTCTCGATCACGGGAGACAGGAAGGATCGGTGGCAACGAAGCGGTGGTGCTTCCCGGCGCCGCCGAATCAATGTGCGTCGCCAGCTTCGCGACCGTTGGATTCTCAAAGAGCGCGCGCAACGGCAGCTCAACGCCCATGATCTTCCGTACCCGAACCATCACCTGTGTCGCGAGTAACGAATGACCACCCAGCTCGAAAAAATTATCGTGTAAAGAGATTTTCGGTAGTCCGAGAATGCCCGCCCAGATGTCGGCGACGATCTGCTCCGTGCCGGTGCGCGGCGGCACATACTCTCCTCTGCCGGTGCGGTCCTTCAAATCGGGCAGCGCGCGGCGATCAATCTTGCCGCTCATCGTGCGCGGCAGTTTTTCCATCATCACAAATGCCGAGGGCACCACCGGGCCCGGTAAGCGCTCGTGTAAGTATTTGCGCAACGAATCGACTTTGAGATTGCCGTTGCCGACGATGTAAGCGCACAGGAAATTCCCACCGCTTGTATCTTTTCGATCGATTACGGCGACGTCTTTCACGCCGGCGAAGCCGCGTACGAGGCTGTTGATCTCTTCCAGCTCAACTCGCACGCCTCTGATCTTCACCTGCTGGTCCCTTCGTCCGAGTAACTCGATGTTGCCGTCTTCCAGCATGCGACCGAGATCGCCGCTCTTGTAGACAATGTCGTTTGGATCGCTATGGAACGGGTTTGGGATGAAGACTTCCGCCGTTAACTCCGGTTGTTTGTAATAGCCATGACTTCGATATGGCGTGCGTATGTAGATTTCGCCGATGGCGCCTGGCGGACAGGCGCGCCCATCTTCGTCGACGATCAAAGCGCGCGCGCCAGGCATCGGCTTTCCGACCGGCACCGACGAGCGTTTCTCATCACCTGGCTGCACCTCATAGATAAACTTGGCCATGGTCGTTTCCGACGTGCCGTAGAGGTTGATGAGCTTCACGCGCTCGCCGAAGACGGCTTTCCACCGCCCCACGTCTGCCGGCAACAAAGCTTCCCCAGCCAGCAGCACGTATCTAAGTGCGCGAAATTGATCTGGTTGGAGCTCTTCGTTGAGCAGGGTGCGGAACAACGTCGGCACACAATGGATCAAACTGATCGCTTCTCGATCGAGCCATGAGACCAGTTCTTTCGCGTCCGTGACTAGCTCGTTGTCTTCGGGAACACAGATCGTGCCCCCGGCGCAAAGCGGTACGAAGATGTCGCGCAACGAGCCGTCAAATGACAGCGGCAACAGTTGACTGACGCGATCGTTGTTACCGATGCCGAGCGTTTGGATCTGCCATCGAATGAAGTGATCTATACCTTTCAGCCTGCCCGCGATGCTCTTCGGCCGGCCGGTGGACCCTGAGGTGAAATAGATGTAACAGAAGTCATCTGGCTCAGAGGGTTCGGCTGACTTTGATGCCAGTAAGTTGCCGGCGGCAAGCTGGTCAAACTGCCTGTACTTGTCGAGATTGAGCACCTTGCTGTGAGCAAACCCATTCAGTTGCTTCATCAAGTTTGATTCGCTGATGAACAAATCAGGCGTTACTTCGCTGACCATCGTCTCCAGCCGCAGTCCCGGAAGAAGCGGATCGAAGGGAACGAATACGGCACCGGCTTTCAGCACTGCGAGAATGGAAGTGATCGCATCGACCTTGTTGTCGAGAAGAATCGCTACGATGGTGTCCTTCTTCGCGCCGCCGGAGAGCAGCAGATGGGCCAGCTTGTCGGTGCGTCGTTGGAGATCACGATAGGAGATATGTGTGTCTCCGGAAGAGATCGCGATCTGCTCAGGCATCGTCTGAGCCATCCGGTCGAAAAGAAACTGCACGGGTTCATGCTTCATATCTGGGCCTCTACTACCTGCCGCGCGATAATCGCCAGTGGATCTATGCAACGTGAGGGTGCGAACTGCTTGGCGAGTAGATGAATTTCGGAGCAAGCTGCGATGAACGAGTTCACGCGATGGCGCGCTAGCAGCGTTTCGACAAACAAACGCGCTTCCAGTAGATTGCGATTGCGTTTCACTTCGTAGATCAGATCGTGCATCTGTCGCTGTTCGGCGTCGGACGGAAAGACGAAGTAGTGAAGTGTCTGTTCCCAACGCGGGTGCCGTTGCAGTAACTCGAGCTTGATAGTGCCGGTTGAGCTGATCACGAGATGCTTCTTCTTTAAAGATTCTAGTGCGGCGAAGATGGTGTCCGTGAGTGAGATGATTCGTTCTCGCAACGCGCCGGGAAGTTGCGGGAGGAGGTAATGAATCGTCATGCAAGCGATGACGGTTTGCGTCGCGCCCATGCTATTTAGTAATTCCAACGCTTCGATCAATTTGTTCAGCAGCGGTTGAGTCTCGCCACGCAGGAATGCCTCTGTTCGATCGGGGAAGGTGGGATCCGAATACATCACCACCACCGGTGCATCCTGTTCCCGCGAACAAACCTCACCACTGATCTCATAAACCGTCCTCACAAACTCCGCCGACGCGAGTCCACCCATCCCACCCAAAACCCCGAGCACCGGTTTATTCATGTTGTGCCCCTTGGCTTTGTCTCAAATAGTTAGGAGTCGAGCTTGGATCGGGTCAGTACCACCTCGCGGTAGCGGGTGGGTGCGTAGCCTTCACGTTTGCGGTGTTGGTGAGTCGCGTGGAGGCTACGCACCCACCCGCTACCGCGAGGTGGTACTGACCCGATCCAACAATGATCTCTGACTTGAGGCAAAGCTCATTTGTGGCTTAGTTCAGGTTGGGGAGATTGAACGTATCCAGAAAGATACCGAATGTGAGCACGATGATGAGGAGGTCGTCTTCGAATGGCAGATTCAACTTGAAACCGCTCTGAGTGTATTCCGCTCGTAAACGATCGATCACGTCTGGATTGAAATAACCCTGTCGCTTAATGCGATCGTGCGACACCATGTCGTTGATCCATTCGATGCCGTGCTGCAACAAGTAAGCACTGCCCGGCGCGTGAAAACCGAACTTCTCTCGTTTCACGATTTCTCGTGGCAGCAGATCCCCAGCCACTCGCTTAAGAATGTATTTCTCGATGTAGTTGTGAAGCTTCAGGTCAGGTGGAATCCGGGTTGAAAACTCCACCAGATCGATATCAAGAAAAGGGTAACGACCCTCAACTGAATTTGCGAGCGTCATTCGATCACCGTGATCCGAGATCAGGTGATCCGAGAGCCGCAACCTGAAATCCAGATACGAGCGTTGGTGCAGCGGATGCCTGCCGCGCAAACGTTCTTTATTGATTAAGCCGTGTCTGAAACAATCGAACTCAGGGTACAACTCGTTCACGCGCGCGGAGTACAACGTCTGCTTCACTTCTCGCACCGCGAGATGAGCCTTTTCGTAAAAGAAGTCTCTGTCGCCCCACAGTTTTTCCCGTAACTCATCTTCGAGCGCCGTCTCGAGGTCATAACTCTTCGACTCGCGGTCGCGAAAACTATCAAAGCGATAGCCGACGTACCCCGCAAACAACTCGTCGGCGCCTTCACCAGTCAGGATTACCTTCACTCCTGCATTCTTTGCCGCTGCGGAAAGTGCCATTGAACACGTGTTGTAGCTCTCCCGCACTGGACACTCACAGTGATAGATCATTTGCGACAATCGCTTGACGATCTCAGGCCAGTCAAAAATGATCTCGTTGTGAATCGAACGCGTGAACTCGGCCATTAACCTCTGATGTTTTGTTTCCGAGATGTCCACGTCTGTAAAGCCGATAGAGAACGAATGTCGTCTGGTATTTGGCGTAACTTGATTAATCAATGCTCCAATCAACGAAGAATCCAATCCACCGCTGAGATAAAAACCCACCGGCACATCGGATTGCAGTCGATACTCCACCGATCGAGTCAGTAGAGCCTTCAACTCATCGATATACTCGTTTTCAGATTTTCTCTGGGAGCAGACGCCGAGCGGCGGATAGTCGAGGTCCCAGTATTCCCTGACTGAAATTTGTGCGTTCTCAACCACGATGTAGTGCCCGCTCTTCAGACTCTCGATGCCTTTGAACATCGTGCGTGGACTCACGAGGCCTGGAAATGAAAGGGTCTGGTCCAAACCGGTTAGGTCTACTTCGCGCCGCACCTGCGGATGTTCGAGGATGGCCTTGATTTCAGAAGCGAAGATGAACAAGCCATTAACAATCGTGTAGTAAAGCGGGTTAATGCCGAAATGATCCCGTGCCAGAAAGAGCCGCCGGTTCTTGCGGTCGTAAATGACAAAGGCAAACTGGCCATTGATCTTGTCAAGGAAGTCGAGCCCGTGCTCTTCGTAAAGGTGCAGCAGGACTTCAACATCAGAATTGGTTCGAAAGCTATGGCCCTTCTCGATCAATACTTTTTTCAACTCGCGATAGTTGAAGATCTCGCCATTGCACATCAACACCACGGAACCATCTTCGTTGTAGATCGGTTGGTCGCCACTCTCCAGATCGATAATGCTCAAACGTCTAAAGCCCAGCGCCACACAATGGTCAACAAAATATCCGGCCGAGTCGGGGCCACGATGGATCAGCTTGTCAGTCATGCGCACCAACAGCTCTTGATCGGGCTTGCGCTCACTGCGCATATCCACAAAACCAACCACGCCACACATAAGATCTCTTTTTAGCCACAAAAAGGCACAAAAATCACATAAGCTGAACTCGGGGATTTGAGAATCATTTTTGTGCTTTTTGTGCTTTTTTGCGGCTAACTATTGGCAGAGGGGCCAGTGGTCGTAGCGGCAGCAAGCGACCTGCATCACGTCACGCTCAACCAAGATCGGATCCTGCAAAGGTGAGTTGATTCCTTCCGCACGACGACGCTCGCTTACTTTGTCTTCGTGGAACTGGCGTGTCTCTCGATCGAGCTGGAGCTGGCCGAAAGACAGAAAACGCACCGCACCTTCCACGTCGCGCGTTGTCATCACTTCACCACGATTGTGCACACTCGGCGAGAACGGAATGTCGATGAATCCCTTTTCAAACCCGGCCACCACTCCCTGAGCGATGTCGCCGTGTCCGCATAAGACGATGCTTTCGAAAATCGATTCAACCTCGCGCCTGATCACGGCACACTCTTCCGCGACACGCGCCTCGTCGACATAACAATCAGCGGCGGTCGCAATACCACTGTTGATAAGCTCGATCCCCATGATGTTGTCGGTGACCGTGGGAATGCGAAACGCCTCGACCGGAGTCTTGCCAATCAGGCGAGTCGCACCCGAGCGAGCCGCGGTAACCGCAGAGTTTCGAATCAACTCGTCAGCACGATGCTCACAGGGAGGAAACGCCGCCATGTACTGGTGAAACACAGTGTTGACCTGCACATCCTTGTAACCCATGTTGCTTAGGATTTCGCTCGTCAGCTCGCGCAACATACGAATCGCTGCGATGTCCTGACATCGATGGCCCTGCTCGGCATAACCGAGACTGACGCACCTTACGCCCTGCCGCACCGCGAGGAGTGTTTCGAGTATGTTCGTAACTATCGCAATGCACGGCGGAATCAAGGTTGCGGTTAACGTGCCAAAGAATTCACGATCGAGAACAACACCGAACAGCCGGTGATAAAGACCGGTAAGGTAGTCGACGTACTGCCAGTTTCGAATCGACTCGGCAAGCGGATAGTCTTTGTAATAAGGAATGTTGTAACAGATGGCGCCGCCCTCGAACGAAGTCACACCGCCCGCATAAGAGATCTCTGCGAGGAGACGCGGATCGCGCGTGCTGTGACGCGTCTGTAATGGCAAATGGATCTGCTGCGCGATTTTTCGCAAACCACTGACGCCGTGATTGACCACCGGGAAGCCATTGATCGTCGAAGTGCCTGACATCCTGCTTTCGCGGATTCCATCTTCCGCGCCAACGTAATTGTTGTTTCGCGTCAGCGAGTCAACTTGATACGAGAGCACCTTCACGCCCGCTCGCTTGAAGTTCTTGAACAGTTTCATCTGTTCGCCGATCAGAGCGACGCCGGAACGTGGTTGGACCAGCATTTGACCCTGGCCCATCCGCGTCTGCGCCTGGATACGCGAAAACGAGGGTTGTCGGAGGAGAAATTGCGCGTTGCTGGCGAGTCCTCGCGCCCCACTACCGGTCTTCCATTGCTCGAGCACTTCACGGCGCGACGACTCAAACATCTCCTCATCAAGCAACGCATCTGACGCTGTACCCGGCAAAGAGCGTGGGGCCGGCAATGATTGTTCCCAGAGCGTCGGATAATTTGCGACTGCCTCCGTGTCGTTTAAATCTCGCGACAGCATGTTCAGCACAGTTTCCAGCTCGATGAAGTTGAGGAAGACGCGATTGAAACCCATTTCGAGATAATCGCGTTCGGAGCCGGTGTTGGATCCGAGGTTTCCGCCGAGATACCAGAGCGTGCCATTCGTTTCGAACTCTCGTTTCAATGAGGGAAACTCGCGGAGGTAGTAACGCGCATGACCGTCCATGCTCGAGATCATGACGAGGTTTGCCATACCGGCCACACGGAAGAAATCAGACGCTGTGTTCTGGGTACCCAAATAGCGAACCTGATAACCGTGCGCCGAGAGGGATTGGCGCAGAATGGTCAGGCCGACGGAATGTGAATCGCCGCCGATGCCGCCCAGAAGGATCGTATGGCCTTTCATAACCTTGATGTTTTGGTTGGTGGTGGCTTTGCCTGAACTTGGATCGGGTCAGTACCAGCTCGCGGTAGCGGGTGGGTGCGCCAGCCATCCGGCGACTGACCAAAATGCTGGCGCACCCACCCGCTACCGCGAGCTGGTACTGACCCGATCCAACAGTGATTTCTGACTTTAAATTGAGACTTCTTCGAGATCAGCGTTGAAGTCGTCGAGCAACTGCTCGCTTTCCACTGGGGTGAGGATCTCAATGGCAGAGAGTGGCCGATCGAAACCGGCGGCCATATTTTCCAGTACCGACTGAAAATGGCGCAGCAGCAGTTTGATAGTCGTGTGATCGGTGCGCAGCTCGTCGTAAAGCACGCGCACGATTAACTGTTTGCCGGGACCGACCATGAGCGTGAGTGGATAGTTGGTCTTTTCAAAAGATGAATCAAGCACAACTTCTTCGCCCCGCAGAAGCATGTTTGGCGTGGGGAAATTCCCAAAGGCAAAAATGCTTTCGAAGAGAGCCTCGCCTCGCGGAAGTTCGCTCCACTGCTGCACGTCCGCCAACGGGCTGTATTGGTACTTCTGCATTTCAAGCTGTTGTTGTTGGATCTCCTCTAACCAGGAAGCGAGCGGGCCCGTGGCATGCAGGCGGATGCGCATCGGAAGCGTGTTAACGAAGAGGCCAACCATCGATTCCACTCCTACTAGATCAGATGGACGACCGGACATGACCAGGCCGAACAACACATCCCGCCGGCCGCTGTGGCGACTCAAAAGCAAGGCCCATGCTCCCGTGACGATAGTATTCATCGTCAATCGATATGTTCGCCCCAGTGAAAGCAGTGCCGCAGTTGTTGCTTCTGAAAGTTCAAACTGTTGTTCACCATAACCTGCATCTGCTGCACGCAACCTGCCGGCGCGAGGCGCTGGTAAGATTGAGGTGGAAACTGTGAAATCCTTGAGCATTCGTCGCCAGAATTCTTCGGCCTCGTGGAGGTTTTGTTGCATCAGCCACGCAATATATTCCCGGTAAGGCCGGTATGGCTTGAGTTGCAGCTCACGCCCTTCGCAGTAAGCTTCGTAAAGCGCAAAAGCTTCTTTGAATATGAGCGTCAGGGACCATCCGTCTAGGAGGATGTGATGGTGGCTCAGAACGAGTTGATGGTAATCATCGTTGAGCTGAAATAAAGCCAGGCGCAGCAACGGTGCGGTATTGAGTCGGAATCCACGCCGCCGGTCTGCTTGAAGGTAGGTGGCGATACGCTCCTGTTGTTCTATCGGTGACAATCCGCGCCAATCTTCAAGTTGAAATGGCAACCTTACGTGTCGCTGGACCACCTGCAACGGCTTCTCTATGTTCTTCCAGACGAACGCAGTCCGAAATAACGGATATCGATCGATGATCTTTTGCCACGCTCGCTGAATGGCCGGAACGTCTACGTCATGAAGTTTACAACTTAGCTGTATGACATAGAGTCCTTCTTCCGGCTTATACAGGCTATGGAAGAGCAGGCCCTGCTGCGCCGGCGACAACGGATACGCATCTTCGATATTCCTGGCGCTCATCTTCTCGATATTGGTTAGGAGTCAGTACCACCTGCGATAGCGGGTGGGTGCGCAGCCATCAAGCAGGTTCGCATCGTTGATCTAACAAGTTGATTATTAGTCGCCACATGGCTGCGCACCCACCCGCTATCGCAGGTGGTACTGACCTCTTCCAAGTTCAACTGAAAGCTAGTTGAGGTTTTACTTCCTCGACCATTTTGAGTAAGTATTCCTGCTGCTTCGACTTCTTTTCATGTTCGGGAACGTATGCGATCTCGAGCGCCAGCAGGCGATGGGCCAACGCCATCAACTTCCTGAACTGCTCGAGCGAATAGCCCTTTCCCAGCAAGTAAGGAATGGTCCAGAAGTCGAACGACCACTGCGGCAGCCAGGTTGATTCCTTGATCTCGAGGAAGGCACGATCGATGTGGTCCATCGCCGCCATGCTGTCCATCGTGGCATGTGACCAGACAAACCCTTCCCCTTCGATGCGATACTTCTCGCGTTGACGGTCAACCGGCGTGCCCGGCTCGCAATACCACAACTGGGTTCGGTAGTAATCGGGCCTCGTCGCCTTGACGAAATCGACGCTCTCCCTGAACGTTTCTTCAGTTTCGCCCGGGAACCCCATGATGAATGAAGCAAACGTGAGGACACCGTATTGATGTAGCAACTCCATGCCGCGCTCATACTTCTCTGGGGTCGCAGCCTTGTTCATATTTTTGAGGATGGTAGGCGATCCCGATTCAATTCCCAGAAACACTCCTTTGCAGCCGCTTCTCGCCAGTAGTTCGATGGCTTCTTCATCGGAGTTGCTGCAGCGGAAATATGAAAACCAGTTGAACTGATAATTCTTTTGAATCATCAGGCGACAGATTTCCTTGAACCGCGGCAGTGGGACATTGAAAGTGTCGTCGATGAAGACGAGGTTTTTGATATAGCCGAGACGTGCGAGCGAATCCAACTCTTTCTCGATGGTCTCCAGCGACGCGAGTGTCAGCTTTCCGGCCCGCGCAGGGTAGTTACAAAAGGAGCAACTAAAGGCGCAACTACGCGCCGTTCGCGTTTGCACGGTTGGCCCAAGATCTTCACCTGCGAAGGTCTGCCAATTGATAGCGTTTTCATCGAGCGAGTTTATCTCCGCGAGTTTTGGCGTGCTTTTGAGTTTTCCATCTTGCCGGTAGACGATGTTCGGCACCCGGCTTAAGTCACCACCGTTTTTCAGGGCCTGGATGATGAGCGTCAGAGTATGCTCGCCCTGCGACTCATTGACGTATATGTCGGCGCCCATATCTTCGAGCGCCACTGTTAGTTCATCTTCGTGGTAGTTGCGAAGATGATTTGCGATCAGCGGACCACCGACTACTATCCTGGTCCGCGGATTTTTCTCTCTGATGAATCTTACCATCTCGTTGACCGGCAGATTCAGAAGGTAGAACGTGGTGGTGATCGCTACGCATAACGGGTCAGACTCGAGATATTCGGTCAACTGCTCTTTCTCAAACTGAAAAAGATTGATGTAGCGAGCGTCATAACCGCGCATTCTCAAGTAGTGGGTTAGGTAGACGGCGGCCAGGTTTGGGATGTCGCAGGATTTGAGCTCATCCTCACCGTTTGATCCATTTGCTAATTTCAAAACGTGATTGAGCAAACCAATGTAGTTCATGTTTCGCTCATTGATGTTGACGAAACTGAAACGCAGGTCTCGATAAGCTTCTGAATCAGCGCCGTAGCCTCTTAACAAGGCTTCGTATTCCTCGAAGGGAGTCTCGTTATATCCAATCACGACACAGTCGAGTTGCGAGCTCATCGGTTAAAACCTCGTCTTCTCTGTGCAACCTCTGTGTTCTCTGTGTCTCTGTGGTGAACTATTGCTGTGAATTAGGAAACCACAGAGACACAGAGACACAGAGGTTGCACAGAGAAAGATTCTCACTCAACCTCACTCAGCGCCAGATCGAGTTCAGCCTGATTGAGATTTAGCAGTGGAAAGTCGGAAGGGGTGAAGCCACCTGCTTCCGGCGACTGGCAATGCTCTACCAAGGCGCGCAGAGCTTTCATGTATTCGTTGCTGACACTTTGGATCGTGGCCGCTGCATGCAACTGCTCGTTGTAAGTGAAACGCACGCTCAGCTTGCCCTGGACTACTGCCGCCGTCACTTCCAGCGCATAGCGTTGTCGCCCGCGCTCACTCTGCTGCGCTCCGGCCGGTTCGCCTGCTCCGGCAAACAGTGAGTTCGGATCCAGCACCTGGTCCAATTGCCCCAGGTAATTGAACATCAACTCCACTCCACCCTGCGCCGCGAGTTCTCTTTCACCACTCAGGTAGCGCAACACGCCGTAGCCGATGCCGCCACCAGGTATCCGGCGTAACTGTTCTTTTACCTGCTGCAAGGCTGCACCTGGTGTCTCGGCGTCTGTCACTTCCAGCACCACCGGATAAAGACTCGTAAACCAGCCCACCGTCCGCGACAGATCCACATCCCCGGCAATCTCTTCGCGACCGTGGCCTTCCATCTCCACCGCTACACGCTGCTCGCCAGTCCAGCTTCCAATCGCGATCACCAGCGCTGTCAGCAGCGCATCGTTGATCCGGGTGTGATATGCAGCCGGCACTTCCTGCAACAGCGCCCGCGTCTCATCTGCCTCGAGCTGCTGCACGACGCTGCAACTCGCAGCCACCGTTCGCTCTGCGCCTTCGTAGTCAAACGGCAATGGTAGGGTGGCGGCGGCCCGCACCACCTCAGACCAGAACGCCAGCTCCGCACGCACTTCCGGCCGCGCCGCGTACTCAGTTAGTCGTCCACTCCACCGACCGTAAGAAGTTGTCTTTGCACCCCAACTCACTTGCTCGCCTCGCTGATCCTGCTCCAGCCCACGCTCCAGATCGTCAAGCAGTATCTGCCACGAGACGCCGTCCACCACCAGGTGATGGATCACTATCAACAAGCGCTGCTCGCCGCTCCCGGGCATCTCGATCAAGCCGATTCTCAGTAGCGGTCCAACTTCCAGATTTAAGCCCCGCTGCAACTCACTGGCACCGCTCAGGTCGATCTCTTCCACACGTACTTGCTCCACGACTTCGACGCCGGCATAAAACTGCTGCCACTCGCCGCTAACCTCGTCGCGCTTGAAGCGCAACCGCAACGCATCGTGGTGCAGCACGAGTTGCCGGATCACACGCTGCAACTGCTCAGCTTCGACACGTCGTTTCAACACCAACAGCACTGACTGGTTGAAGTGCTGCGGCTCGGCCACTTGCTGCTCGAAGAACGAACGTTGAATCGGAGTCAAAGGAATCTCACCGCTGGCGAGACCTTGCTCAGCCGGCGTGGACTCAGCCGGAACCACGACCTGCGCTAGCTCAGCGATCGTCTGGTAACGAAAGAGATGTTTAGGAATGAGTTTTAATCCCGCCTGATTTGCACGTGAGACGATCTGAATTGCGAGAATCGAGTCGCCGCCGACTTCGAAGAAGCTGTCATGAATATCAACCTGATCGAGACCGAGCACTTGCTTCCATATCTCCGTCAACGTCTCTTCGATCGCCGTGCGTGGAGCCGAGTAAACTCCTGGCGAACGGACTACTGCGCGCTCCGGAGCAGGCAATGAAGTGCGATCTATCTTGCCATTAGGCAAACGTGGCAATTCTTCGAGCAGCACAAACGCGGCCGGCACCATGTAGTCAGGCAGTCGCTGCTCAAGCGCACGGCGTAGCTCGTGGACCGAAACAGAATTATTTGCCGGTAGAATGTAAGCCACGAGTCGTTGACGACCCGGCTCATCTTCACGCGCAATCACAACCCCGGCCTGAACGTCGGGCAGTTCACCTAACGCCGTCTCGATCTCTCCCAGCTCGATACGCAGGCCGTGCAGTTTCACCTGATGATCGATGCGCCCGAGGAATTCGATCGCGCCGTTGCTCAGGTAGCGGGCCAGGTCGCCGGTCTTGTAGAGCCGCGCTCCTCGTTCGCGGCTGAACGGATCGGCAACAAACTTTTCCGCCGTCAGTCCTGGTTGACCGTGATAGCCACGCGCGAGATTAACGCCACTGATGTGCAGTTCGCCCGCGACGTGCACCGGCACTGGTTCATAGTTTCGATCCAGCAGGTAGATCTGCGTATTCGCGATTGGTTTTCCTATCGGCACCGCCTTGCGCACACTGTTCTGTTGGCAAGTCCAATGCGTGACGTCCACGGCCGCTTCCGTTGGACCATACAGATTGTGCAGCTTTGCACTAACCGACATGAAGAACTGTTGCTGCAAGTCAAAGCTAAGCGCTTCGCCGCTGCAAAACACCTGGCGCAAAGTCGTGCAGCGCTCCAGTCCCCGCTCTTCTAAAAACACTCGCAGCATCGCGGGCACGAAGTGCATCACCGTGATCTGTTCCTGCTCGATGATGCGCCGCAGATATTCCGGATTCTGATGACCGCCGGGTTCGGCCATCACGAGGCGCGCACCCGTTATCAGCGGCCAGAAGAACTCCCACACCGAAACATCGAAACTATATGGAGTTTTTTGCAGCACTCGATCATTGGCGGTGAGCTGATAGGCATCCTGCATCCATAGCAATCGATTGCAAATCCCGCGATGCGTATTCATCGCGCCCTTCGGGTGGCCCGTCGAGCCGGACGTGTAGATCACGTAAGCGAGATTCTCACTATCGATCGTCACGTTGAGATTGGCTTCACTTCCCTGCTCAGCCCACGCCTCATCGAGACCCAACACACTTGCTTCCAGTTCTCTCGCCAGCGGCTGTGTTCGCTGCTCCGTCAACACCACATTCAGCGCCGCATCTCGCAGCATGTACTCCAGCCGCGCCCGCGGATAACCCGGATCCAGTGGCACATACGCCGCCCCCGCTTTGATTATTCCGAGCAGCCCCACCACCATCTCCACGCCACGCTCCACCAGCAGCCCTACTCGCCTCTCTGGTCCCAGTCCCAACTCGCGCAAACGACGCGCGACCCGGTTCGCACGTTTATTCAACTCGCCATAACTTACTTTTTGCAGTCCACTGACCACCGCCACTCGCGCCGCATCCTGCTCGACCTGCCGCTCGAACAAGTCAACCAGTGTTACGTCTGTTTCATACTCAACCGCCGTCTCATTCCACTCACGCAACAACTGCCGTCGCTCTCCAGCAGGCAACATCGACAACCGCGACACACGCTGCTGCGGCTCATGGACTATGCTTCGCAGCAACTCCTCGTAGTGGCCCAACATCCGCTCGATCGTCGCTTCTTCAAACAATGCCGTGCTGTATTGCATGAAACAAAGTAACTGCCCACCGCTCTCTCTCACCGTCAACCTCAAGTCGAATGGCGCCTTCGGGTGCTGCAACGCCACATCATTAACTTCGAGTCCCGGCAGTTCCAACTTATTCCACTCCGCTTCGTCCCAATTGAACATCGCCTGGAACAACGGGGTGTGACTCAGATCGCGCGGCAACTTCAGCGCGTCTACCAGCAACTCGAACGGCAAGTCCTGGTGTGAATACGCGGCCAGCGCCTGCTGCCGTAGCCGTTCGAGGTGAGTTACGAAGCCTGGATCGTCAGCGAAGTCAGAGCTCAGCACGAGAGTATTGACGAAGAAACCGATCAGCGGTTCCGTTTCCGGCGTTCGATTCGCAATCGGGATCCCGGTCAGAATCCTGGGTTGCTGGCTGTACCGGTGCAGCAATGCGTGGAACCCCGCCAGCATTGTCATGAACAAAGTTGCGCCCGTTTGCCTGCTCAAATCCTTGAGCGCTGCGGTGAGCGATTGCGGGATCGCCCTGAAGCAGTCCGCTCCTTCGAAGCTCTGCATTGACGGCCGCGGTCTGTCAGTCGGCAATTCGAGGATGGGAGCGTCCGCCATTTGCTGTTTCCAATACTTCAGTTGCTCGTCTAACCGCGCGCCTGTCAGCCACTGTCGCTGCCACTGGGCGAAGTCGGCATATTGAATTGACAACTCAGGCAACGGAGAGCTTCGACCATGGGAAAATGCTTCGTACAAGCTCGCGACTTCACGGATCAGTTGGCCCAATGACCAACCATCGCTGACGATGTGATGCATCGCCGCGAGCAGTATGTGGTCGCGCTCATTGAGACGTAGTAGAGAGGCGCGCAGCAATGGGCCACGCACGAGGTCGAACGGCGCCATGGCATGTTCGGTCGCCAGCTTGAGCGGGCATGTTTCCTGCTCCGCCTGATTCAGACCGTGCAGATCTATCGTTGGCAAGGGAAGGTCGAAAACTGGACCAACCACTTGCACCGGTTGCCCGTCAGTCATTGCGAAGGTAGTGCGTAACACTTCGTGACGGCGAATGATTTCACTGAACGCCTGCTTTAGCGCCGCCAGGTTGAGCGGTCCCGACAGACGAAGCGTTGAAGGAACGTGATACGCCGCATTGCCGGGATCGAGTTGCTCCAGGAACCACAGGCGCTGCTGCGAAAACGAGAGCGCGCAATGATCTTCTTTGGTGCGCGACGGAATTTGCCGCGCCTTATTCTTCTTGCTTCCTTTCAACTCGTACGCAAGCCTTGCTAACTGCTCCGGCGAGAGAGATGCAACACGACTGGAGATCTCGTTCATCAATCGAATCCCTTGTAAAGGTGGGTTATGCCTGGTTTGCAAAAAACTATTGCACCCGCTCCTCTCTGTGCAACCTCTGTGTTCTCTGTGTCTCTGTGGTTAACTAATTCACGCCATAATTCACCACAGAGACACAGAGAACACAGAGATTGCACAGAGAAATCAATAGGTAGGGACTCATGAGCTACCAACCCATTGGGCCAACAGCGCCTGGGCTTCGCTATTAGTGGTGAGCGACAGTTCCATGATCCGGCGCTGCGGTTCTTCAACTACACCCTGCAACAACGTCTGAAAATGATCTGCCATTCGCTCGATCGTGGCGGCGTCGAATAAGTCAGTTGAATAAATGATCTCACCAGCGAGCCCATTCTTGCTCTCCGACATTATCAAGTTGAAATCAGTTTCCGATGAATCCGGCTGCACGTTCACCGGCGTGAATTTTAAGTCGCGCGTCTCTAACGGCTCGAGCGGCGCATTCTGCAAAGTGAACTCAACCTGGTAGACCGGCGAACGGTTGAGGCTGCGCGGCGGCTGGAGCATCTCGATGATCTGCTCGAAGGGCACGTCCTGGTGCTGGTAAGCCGCGAGGGTCATCGGTTTCACGCGCTCGAGCAATTCACGAAAACTCGGATTGCCACTCATGTCTGTGCGCATGACCAGCATGTTTACAAAGAAGCCCATCAAGGGTTCAGTTTCGCTTCGATTACGATTCGCGATGGCGGTGCCGACAACAATGTCGGGTTGATATGTGTACCGGTAAAGCAGCACGTCGAACGCTGCGAGCAGCACCATAAAAAGTGTGACTCCTTCTTGCCGGCTCAACGTGTTGAGGTTGTCCGAAAGCGTTTTCGGGAGCATGAAGCGAAACTTGGCGCCATGAAACGTTGCTATGTCGGGCCGGCGACGATCGCCGGGCAACTCGAGCACCGGCCCGCCAGTTGTTTCTTCCAGTACGACTGCTGCTTTGCCAGCCGGTCTCCCTGCAGGTGCTGTCGCTGCCAGGCTGCGAAGTCTCCATACTGAATTCGCAGGGGCGGCAGCGACGTCGGGCTTCCGGCAGCGAATGCTTCATAGATGATTGAGACTTCGCGACAGAATACGCCGAGGGACCAACCATCACTAACGATGTGGTGCATTGTCACCTGGACCAGGTGTTCGCGGTCATCGATGCGTCTCACGCCGGCTCGGATTAGAGGGCCGGTGGACAGATCGAAGGGACGTTCCGCTTCCGCCTCGGCGAATCGCTGCTGTGCGGCTTCGGCTTTAGCATTTGGAAGCGTACTCAAATCTGTCACGAGCAAGGTGATTGGTTGGTCTGAAAGGATTACCTGGGCGGGCCATCCTTCCACGTCTGGAAAGATGGTACGCAGGGCTTCGTGACGGTGAATGATCTGGTTGATTGCCTGCTCCAGCGCCGGCACGTTCAATGGCCCAGTCACACGCAGCAGCGCACAACAGTTGTAAGCAGGATTTCCCGGATGCAATCGATCGAGATACCAGAACCGTTGCTGCGCAAATGACAATGGCAACACACCTTCACGCGCGGCCGGCTCGATCTGATCGGCAGGAGGTTCAGCCGTTTGCTTGACAGCTTCAATCTGGCCGGCGAATTGGACCACGGTTGGGTATTCAAACAACCGCTGCATCGGGATCTCTACCTGAAGTCGTTCGCGCACGCGCGCGATAACCTGCGTAGCCAGCAACGAATGTCCACCGAGGTCGAAGAAGTTCGCCTCGCGCCCGACGGACTTCACCCCCAGCACCTCACCCCACATCTCCGCTACGCGCCGCTCTGTTTCCGTCAGCGGTGCGCCACCCTCTTCTGCGTTCCGCTGCGCTGCGGCTGCCAGTGCTCGCAACTCGCGTTGGTCCACCTTCCCGTGCGTCGTCAGCGGAAAACGCTCCAACACCACCACCTGACCCGGCACCATGTACGCCGGCAACTGCGCTTGCAATGAGCGGCGGATTTCATCGCTGCTGCCGCCTCCCATTACATAGGCGATCATCGCCGTCTCACTCTTGATAGGACCTATCTCAGTTTCTTCAAGCGCTACAATTGCTTCACGTACCTCCGGTAAGCGCATTAACACCGCTTCAATCTCAGCCAGCTCAATCCGGTAGCCGCGAATCTTGACCTGCCCGTCGCGCCTGCCCAAAAACTCCAGCGTTCCATCCATACGCGCGCGCACCAGGTCTCCCGTGCGATACAACCGCTCGCCCGCTCTATCGCCAAACGGATCGGGCACAAAGCGTTCAGCCGTTAACTCCGGCCGCTTCAGATAACCTCGCGCCAACCCCACGCCGCCGATATACAACTCACCCGCAATTCCCAACGGCAGCGGTTTCATATACGGATCGAGAATATATAGCTGCGTGTTGTCGATGGGCCGGCCGATCGGCACAGTTCCATCTATGCAGTTGCCGAACGGAACTTCGTATACACAGCAGCCCACTACCGTCTCGGTCGGTCCGTATTCATTGATGATTCTTACTTCAGGGTTGTGCTTACGCCAGAACGATAGACTCTCGCCATAGAGCGCTTCGCCGCCAACCACGAACGTGCGTGCTCGTTGCGCAGCGATGTCTGCTGAGGGGAGTGCTTTCAGCACGTCGAGGTGCGCCGGGGTGAGCTTTACCAGACTGAAGTCGTCGTTGCGCAAGGCAGTTAACAAAGCTTCCACGCCCTCTTCCTCGCGCAGCAACACGACGCTCTTTCCAGCCAGCAGCGGCGTGCAGAGACTGGTCACCGTAAGATCAAACCCGATCGGAGAATGAACGGGCGCGCCTGTACCTGCCGCGACGCGATACTCCTTTGTGGCCCAGGAGAGATAATTGAGCAAACTCCGGTGCGAGATCATCGCGCCTTTCGGTCTACCAGTTGAACCCGAGGTGTAGAGCACGTACGCCAGATTGTCGCTGCTCAGCTCGGCATCATCGAGGTCCTCTCCAGACTCACTTGCAAAGTTCTTCCAGGAGTCCAGCAATACCGTCGCGGCGTCGTGCTCCGGCAAATTGTTAACCAGGTGTTCTTGTGTGAGGAGCACCTTGAGCCCGGCATCTGAGAGCATGAACGCCAACCGCTCTTTCGGATAGATCAGGTCCAAAGGCACGTAAGCGCCTCCAGCTTTCAGCACAGCCAGTATCCCGATCACAAGATCAAATGAGCGTTCCAGATGCAGGCCAACTAACACATCCGGTCCCACTCCCAAACGGCGCAGGCGTCGCGCCAGTTGATTCGCTTTCGTGTTCAGGTCGTCATAGGTCAGAGTCTCCCCTGCAAACTTCACGGCTATGTTCGTGGGGTGCTTTTTGACTTGTTCCTCAAACAAGCGATGCAGGTATGCTTCAGACGGATATTCCTTTCGGGTTTGATTCCAACTGCGGAGCAACCGCTCACGCTCGGATATTGCGGTCAACTCAAATTCGCGCAGCCGCTGTTTCTTATCTGCAACCCCGGCTCGCAGGATGTTGATGAAGTGATCTCTGAGCCGCTCAATGCTGGTTGGCTTGAATCGTTCTGGTTTGAACTCAACCTGGCCGCTGAGCTCGTCTGCGCTCCTCGTAAACGTCAGCGTGACGTCCTGTCTCGTCTCCGCCAGCATGCCGTGCAGATTCGTCAGCACTAACGCAACGCCGAACAGCGGGCAATTACCGTTTGTTTCCAGTTGCAAATCTCGCAGCAGACGGCTGAAGGGATATTGCTGGTGCGCGTAGGCCGCCAACAGGCTCTCGCGTACTTGCAGTAGCAGTTCCTGAAACGACTGCTCCCTGTCGAGCTGGTCCACGATCGTTAGTGCATTCGCTTTGCCAAGTTCTCGGAGTGGTGGGCTACCGACGGTGATGAGCTCTTGATTTGTATATTTATAAAGACAGACCTTCAGCGCCGCCATTAGAACCGTGTACAGCAGGAAAGGAGAACCCCCGGCCAAAGCGCACACCTGCTGATTTAATTCTGCGGGAACAACTATTTCGATGCTCTCTCGTGCGTCGCTACCATGTCGCTGGTAATCGGGTGTGAGGAGAGAGGTAGTGCTGACAGCGGCAAGACGTTGAAGCCAGTAGTCTCGCTCAGCCTTCAGCTTCGTATCAAAGATCAGTACGTCCGGATTCATCATGTGAATCTTGTAAATCCTGTAATCTTGTCTAAGCTTTGCCTCAAATGTCAGTATTCGAACTTGGATCGGGTCAGTACCACCTCGCGGTAGCGGGTGGGTGCGCAGCCGTGCAGCGACTGACCAAAATGCTGGCGCACCCACCCGCTACCGCGAGGTGGTACTGACCCGGTCCAACAGTGATTTTTGACTTTTGAGGCAAAGCTCCTGTCTAACTAAAACTGAAAACGTCGTGGGCCAGGTTGGTGGATGGGTCGGGGAGATGCTGCGTCTTGTCGAGAATGATGTTGCCCAGAACATGAGCAGGATCGGCAGCTACATCAGAAACAATTGCTTGAAGATATGAGTTGATCTGTCTTGCCGCATCATTTCCGAGGCGGGTTCTTTCATAAGCGACCGCCACGTTCAGATGGTTCGTAATGTTTAAGACTAAAGTCGGATTCCATTGCTGAAGTGTTTCGGCGTTCGAGGTTGTATCCACGAAACCGACGTCAAACCTTGACTCCGCGTCGGCGGCCCCGGCACTGTGCTCACGAGCCAACGCCAGCTTGTGACTCACTTGCTCGACCAATTCTCCGAAGCTCAAGTCCCAGGACGGATTCACTCTCAATGGCAAGGTCGTCTGATCGATCGAAGTCAGCACCACGACATCTTCACGTCCATTCAATCGCGAAAGCAGCACGCTCAATATACTGAGGAGGACAACTGTTGAATCAGACCTCAACCGCGCGCAAATGCTCTCAATCGCATCGCGCGGTATGTCGCACGGTATCGAATTCCAACCTGCACTCGAATCCTCCGGTGCGCTGAACATTTCAACGTTGGATAGCGGCGCATTGTCGAGTTCTTCACGCCAGAATCGCTCGTTTTCGAGATAGCGCTCGTTGTCTTTCACGATCGACTCCACCGCCCGATCGAATCCCTCGACGAGCTTTTGGGCCAACGATGCTGCGCTACTCTCATACTTCAAATGTAGCTGCACGCCGTCTCTCGTTAAGAGTGGCGCCACTTCCAGCAGATAAGACTCTCGCGGTTTGCCGTTCATCGTGACGAACCCCTGTGGCACGTAGTGATGTCCGCCGAGCCACGGCTCTTCAACGAAGTATTCGAGATTCAACAAAACTCTGGTTCCCGCGGTTGCCGGCTTTTCAGTCGTGAGTTCCTTGAAAAGTCGGCCTATCTTCTGTACTCGCAACCGCGAATCAGACTCACGAAAACTTTCCTCAGGCACCTGCCGTGTAACAGTCAACGGAGCGACTGTGTCTTTGAATTTCTCTTCTGCTAACCGGTAATCGGCGAGAACGTCGACGGCCAAGGAATCATCACTAAGCAAACTGAGCACGGCCGCCGCACTTATCTCGAGTAGCGTCTGATTATTTTCCTGAACAACACGTGGACCAAGCGAGACCTTTTTGTTGTTCGACAGTTGCTCATGCAAACGATAAAGGTCTTCACACAAGAGAATGACACTGCGAGCATCAGCGATCGCCCGGTGCACGAGCAGCAGAAACTCCGAACTGTCGTTGCCGTGATGAATCAAAGCCACACGCAGCGAACCCGAGAATTTTTGTACGATTTCCGTGAGCGCGGTATCTTCGTACACCTCGACAAACTGCGCGTCCTCAAGTCGCATCTCATGCGCATCGATCAGCTCACGAACGGCATCTGTGAGAACCTTCTCGTCGATTCGCTTATCAACCGAAACGCGGTAACACAAAACATCATCCGCACTCCGCGAAGCAAAAACCGGAGGCAGTTGTGGTCGATCACGGCTAACACGCGTTCCCTCATAAACCTCGACTGTGTTCGGGTACAACATGTGCCAGCGCCGCTCGGCAGCGTAGCGCTCACTCATCGTATAGATGTTAGGCAGCCCGAGGTCTGAAGCTAACTTGGAGATGCGCCTCAGACGATCGTATCGCTCGTCGCGCGCCGGTTGCGCCCCTTCGATATCCCACACTTTGAACTTGATCACGTTGGTGACTTCTTCGGGATACAACGAGTAACACTGGTAGAGCCTCGAACCAATCTGCCCGTAAGGATAGTAGTAGTAAGGATGCGCCTCTAACTCATAAATGAACCGGTGGTGCTCGCGAATAAAGTCGCACGTCTCCTGAAACTCCTCTTCCCCTTCACCCGGAAAGCCCACGATCCAGTAAGTCGTGGTCCTAATACCCTCATTCGCCAAAGTCTTCAACACGTCCGAGATAACTTTCGGCGTCGTCATCTTGTCCATCGAATCCAGCACGCGCGCGGCCGCGCTTTCGATCCCGAGCCGCACGCGATAGCAACCTGAGTCGGCCCAGAGCTTGACGTAGTTTCGATGGGTAACGGGTTTGTCAGCGCGCAGATAACCGTCGTACAGGATCGACGCGTTCATCTCCAACAACTTGTGCGCGAATGGATTGATGTATGGGTTCATCAACGAATCGCCCATGAAAAAACTGTTGTTGTTATATCGCTTTGCCAGGTCAACCACTTGTTCGGCAAACACATTCATCGGCTTCTTGCGATACTCACCCCACTGGATCGTTTCCGAGCAGAAACTACACTGGAAAGGACAACTGCGGGCGCCTTCAATTGAGAGATGGAAATAATTCCCGGTATTCGTATCAGAGAAGTCCGGGATAGGGACGTCTTTCATCTCCAGCGTTTTACCACTGAGATCGGCCAGCGAGATCACACGTTTGTGCGCTAACTCACCTTCCAGCAGTTTGAGCAGCAGTAGTTCTCCTTCGCCGAGAATTATGTGGTCCACGAAATCGTACTCGCGCACGAGTGTGTCGAGATTATCGGATTCGAGAGCTAAGTCGTCGGCGAATACGCCGCCGCCCATGACGGTCTTGATATGCGGGTATGCTCGTTTAATATTTTTCAGGATAAAGAGAGAGGGACCTAACGAAGTGGTGTAAGTGCTGGTTCCGACTGTCGAAAACTCCGATAGATCTTTTTGGGCCACCAGGTCTTTCATCCGTTTGAAGAACTGTTCTATGAGGGGAATGAGCCTGTTGATGATTGGCTGGTTGATCGTAATGCCGTAATAAGGAGTAACGCGCTCGAGCACTTTGGCACAATCGACCGGACTTGCATCATTCGCATAGGCCAGCATGTGCGCATTGAGAATCCACCAGAGCTTGGAATAGCCGTCGTTGATAGAGACGCTCTCGAGAGTTTGTAAGGCGCTGAAATATTTATGGTGCATGCCCCAGAGATCGGGGTCCGTATTAAAATCAAGGCACTTCACAGCGTAACCGCGCTGCTCGAGAAATGTTTTCAGAATGCTGATGCCGAGCGGCGGCGTCCACGGTGAGAAGTAAGGCGGCTTAACGAGCAGAATCGCGCCGTCTCTCTTTTGCTCTCTGGTCCCGCCCAACGTTTTGTTACCGTGCGTGATTGAAACCAGACTCATGATCGTCTCCTCTTTGCATCGAAAAGTCGTGCTTGCGGTTTTGAGTCGCCGGATGGCTACGCACCCACCCGCTACCGCAGGTGGTACTGACCGTGTCCAAGCACGACTCTCGAGGCAATGGGCTTCGGTTAATCCAGTCCGACAGCAAAATGCTCGTCTCCTCTTTACATCAAACAGTCGTGCTTGGATACGGTCAGTACCACCTGCGATAGCGGGTGGGTGCGCAGCTGATTTCAGTCGTCGGATGGCTACGCGCCCACCCGCTACCGCAGGTGGTACTGACCGTGTCCAAGCACGACTCCTGAGACAATGTGGTTCGGTTAATCCAGTCCGAAGGCAAAATGATCTTGTTCGTATGTGTGGTGCAGATTTGAGGGGAGATCGGATTGGCCCTCGGGGCCGGTTAATAGGACCGGAATGTCCAGCACCCGGCGCCCAGGGTCTGCCACAACACTTTGCAATAGCGCTTCATAGTGTGTGAGCAGACGCGCGATGGTTTCAGCATCGAATAGGTTCGTGTTGTAAGTCAGCCGTACACTCAATCCTTCTTCGCCTTCCACGATCTCGGACATCAGGTCGAAGTGGATCATCTCGTTATTTAATTCGAGAGGCGTAAGGGTCAAGCCTGCCAGTGAGAACGACGTCACCGGTATGCTCTGATGCACAAACACCAGCTTGAGCAAGGATGTCCCAGCGACGTTGCGATCGGGGCGCAGAGCTTCCACTAGTTTTTCAAATGGAAGATCTTCAAGCACATATGCAGCCAGACTAGCCTCACGAACACGCGCTAACAGATCGCTGAACGTCGGATTGCCTGACAGGTCTGTCCGCGTCACCAGCATGTTGACGAAGAACCCGATCAACTCTTCGATTTCGCTGCGATTGCGGTTGGCGATCGCAGTGCCGACAACCATGTCTTCCTGTCCGGTGTACCGGTGCAGCAGGCATTCAAACGCGGCCAGCATCGTCATGAACAGCGTCGCGCTCTCACGCTGGCTCAAGGCCCTGAGCGACTGAGTCAATTCCTGCGAGAGAACCAGTTTTTCAATCGCCGCACGTGCGGGCATGCCGTTCTGCCGCCAGTGATCTACGGGCAGTTCGAGCACCGGTGGCTTGTCGCCAAACTGACGCTTCCACGCACTCAACTTCTCTTTCAGCGCCTCGCCTTGCAACCATTGCCGCTGCCACGCGGCATAGTCGCCGTACTGGATTTCTAACTCACGTAGCGGGGAAGGATTGCCGCGACTGTACACTTCATAAAGCCTCATCACTTCCGTCATCAGCAGCCCGACAGACCAGCCATCGCAGATGATGTGATGCATCGTAAAGAGCACTACCTGCTCGTCCTCCGCGAGTCGCACGACAGTCACCCGCAACACAGGCGGTTGCATCAGATCGAATGGTCGATCGGCTTCCTCGAGGGCCAATCGCAGCACCTGATGGCGATGTCGATCATGGTCCAACGTCTGTAAGTCAATGACTCTCAAACGCAACTCAGCCGTGTCGATGGCTGTTTGCACCGGGCGCCCATCCACAGCGGCGAACCTGGTGCGTAAGACTTCGTGACGACGGACGATTTCGTTCAGACTCTGGTGCAGCGCGAGTAGATTGAGGTCGCCAGTCAGACGCAGCGCAGCGGGCATGTTGTAGGCCGGACTCTCCGGCTCAAGACAGTGCAGCAACCAGATCCGCTGCTGCGCAAACGACAACGGCAACTCTTTGTGACGAGCGACGCGGACGATCGGAGGGGATGACGAAGCGGTCCCGCGCCGAAGTGAAGCTTCGATCTGCGCCGCGAGCTTTGCAACTGTTGGACTCTCAAACAACGTGCGCAACGGCAGTTCCACACCCGTCGTCTTTTGCACGCGCACCATCACCTGCGTCGCGATCAGCGAATGCCCGCCCATTTCGAAGAAGTTGTCGTGCAAGGAGACCCTTGGTAATCCAAGCAGGTTGGCCCAGATGTCTGCGACAACTTCTTCGACGACTGTTTGTGGCGGAACGTACTCGCCTTTGCGCTGCTTCAATTCGCTCAACTCCGGCAAGGCGCGGTAATCGACTTTGCCGTTCAGAGTGAGAGGCAGTCGCGTCAGGTGAATGAAGACATTCGGAACTGTTTCCCTGATTAGATGGTCCAGCAGAAACTCGCGCAGCGCCGCTGTTTCTATTTCCCGCCGCGACACGTAGTAGGCCACTAATCTGTCATCGCCGCGCTGGTCCTTGCGCAGCAACACCACGCTGTTGCGCACCTGCGGGTGCAGGTTGAGCGCGCTGCTGATCTCGCTCAACTCGATTCGATAACCGTGATACTTAACTTGTTCATCACCGCGACCCAGGTATTCGATCTCACCGCCTGGTAACCACCTCGCGCGATCGCCGCTGCGATACATGCGCGTGCCCGGCACGAACGGGTTCGAGGTAAATTTCTCCGCCGTCAGCTCGGGACGATTAACATAGCCGTCAGCCAGTCCAGCACCCGAGATATACAACTCACCGATGACGTTTTCTGGTGTTGGATTCAGGTGTTCGTCGAGTACGTAGATCTGAACGTTCGCCGCGGGACCGCCAATCGGCACCGATTGCCGCTGATCGCGCGCTGGATCGTACCGGTAAATCATACAGCCGACAGTTGCTTCAGTTGGTCCATACTCGTTGAGGATTTCGACGTGACCACTGAAGCTGTTGTGAACCTGCGCAGCAAGTTCCGTCGCCAGCGACTCGCCGCCGACGATGAGGCGTTTGATCCGGCTGTTCCGGTTATCGAGATCTTTGATGAGTGCGAGATGGCTCGGAGTGAGCTTGAGCACATCCACGAGGTCTTCGTGCACGATGCGCTGAATCGCAAACTGATTGGCACGTCCGTAAATTATGAGACGATTTCCTGTGAGCAACGGTGTGAAGAGTGAAGTGACGGTCAGATCGAAGGCGAGTGAGGAGTACAGTGCAAACGACACTTCCTCATTTCTTACATAGACGTCCTTGCACCACGAGAGGTAGTTAACCAGCGCCCTGTGCGAGATCTGCACGCCCTTCGGCTTCCCCGTCGACCCGGACGTGTAGATCACATACGCCGCATCAGCAGCCGGCGTTTTGTAGGGGTGGCTCTCCGTGGCCACCCCTTGCCACCCCTCACTATCCATCAAGATCACCCGCACGCCATCCCCTGTCGGCAATCTCTCGACTAACGTTTGCTGCGTCAGCACCACCTTCAGTTGTGCATCCTCAAAAATGAAAGCAAGCCGTGCGCGTGGATGGTCCGTATCCATCGGCACATACGCAGCGCCGGTGCGTAACACACCGAGGATCGCCACCATCGTCTCGATCGAATGGTCCAGGAAGATCCCGACGCAACTTCCCGGTCCGACGCCCTGTTGTTGCAAGCGGACGGTGAGAAGACTGGCGCGCCGTTGCAACTCGGCATACGTGATCTCCGCCCCATTGCAAACGAGTGCAATCGCTTCCGGAGTCAGTCGAACCTGCTCGTCAAACAGCTCATGCACACACTTCTCTTCCGGATAAACCGACGCCGTCGCATTGCGCTCGACGATTAACCGCCGGCGTTCGACAGGGCTGAGGAAATCGACCTCCGATACGCGCTGATCTGCGTTCTCAACTACTGCCGCAAGCAGCGCCTTGAAGTGCCGCCCGAGCCGCTGCATGCTCGCCGCGTCAAACAAATCCGTGCTGTATGTGTAGACGATCGACAGTTTGTCTTCGATCTCGTACACGTTCACGACGAGGTCATACTTGGCCGTGCTCGTCTCGACTTCCACATAGTTCAGCTTCAGATCCAACGCCGTCAGATCACCCTGCGGCGCGTTCTGCAACGCAAACACCACCTGCACCAGCGGGGCGTGACTCGTATCTCTTCCCAGCCGCAACTCTTCAATCAACTTCTCGAACGGTAACGCCTGATGCGCGTACGCTGCCAAGGCCGTCTCACGCACTCGCTCCACCAACTCGGCAAAGGTCGGATTCCCACTCAGATCAGTGCGCAGTGCCAGCATGTTGACGAAGAACCCGATCAACTCTTCTGTCTCCGGGTGATGCCGGTTTGCGATCGGCGTGCCCACCACGATGTCGCGGTGGCCCGTGTAGCGATGCAGCAACGCTTGCCACGCGGCGAACAGGGTCATAAACAACGTCGCATCCAGCCGCCTGCTCAACGACATTAGCCCCGTAGTCAATTCCTGGTCCAACTCGAGGCTCTCGTACGCGCCGCGGTAGCTCGGAACGGGCGGTCGCGGTCGATCGGCCGGCAATTCCAACACTGGCGCTTCCGCCAGTTGCTCTTTCCAATACGTCAACTGCTCTGCCAGCACCTCGGGCTGTAACCACTCACGTTCCCAGTGCGCGTAGTCGGCGTACTGCACCGTCAGTGGGTTAAGCATTACCGCACTGCCCTGCGCATACGACTTGTAAAGTGCTGCTACTTCCTTCACCAGTACGCCAATGGACCACCCATCGCTGACAATGTGGTGCATCGTCACCAGCACCACGTGCTCATCCTCACTGATCCGCAACACTTTCGTCCGCAGCAGCACGTCTTGACTCAAGTCAAATGCACGTTGTGCTTCCAGTGGCGCCAACCGCTCGACCTCCACTTCGGCCCGAGAGCGTGGCAGTCCACTCAGATCGACAATCGGCAGCGGCACGCGCAACGACGGCGCGATGATCTGCACCGGACTGCCGTCGCGCGCGCTAAAGCGTGCTCGTAACACCTCATGCCGGCGCACCACTTCGTTGAAGCTTTGTTCCACCGCGGCCAGATTGAGCGCGCCTGTAAACCGCACGGCCGCGGGACAGTTATAGACCGCGCTGTCTGGCTCGAGTTGATGCAGAAACCAGAGCCGTTGCTGCGCAAACGAGAGCGGCAACTCTCCGTCGCGCGGAATGGAGAGCAAAGGTGGTAGCTTCTGAGCCACTACTCCAGTCGCTTCGATCTGGCGAGCGAGTCCGGAGACCGTCGGCGATTCGAAGATGTGACGAAGCGTGATCTCCTTGTCGGAAAATGTCTCGCGTATACGCGACACCAACTGCGTCGCCAGCAGTGAGTGGCCACCGAGATCGAAGAAGTTGTCGTGCAGTCCGACCTGAGTCACGCCGAGCACATGCGCGAACATCGCTGCCAACTCTTTCTCGGCGTGGGTGCGCGGCGCGACGTAGATGTCTTCCAGCTCGGGACGCGCCTGCTCGGGCGCGGGCAGTGCACGACGATTGATCTTGCCGTGTTGCGTGAGCGGCATCGCATCCATGAGGACGAACGCCGACGGAACCATGTAGTCAGGCAGTTGCTCCTGGAGGAACGATCGCAGCTTCGGCACGAGCCGGCGCGCGAACCTTCCTTCAAGCGGGTTGTTTGCGTACCTGGCCCAAGGCTTGAGATTCCCATTCGACCCTGGCTTGGCGTCGAGTGGTTCACCCAGACGCAAAATCACGTCGTAACGAAACTGCGTCATCTCATTCTGATAGACGCCTTTCTTGCTCAGTACGCGAACATCGCCAATTCGCGAAAACTTTTTTCGTAAAGCGGAAAAGAAATCGGGATCGATGATGAGCTCTTCTTCCTGGGCCATGTGCCGCTTCACGCGTTGTTCGAGTTGTGCGGTCGGCAGGCCAGGAGACGCTTGATGCACCTGTACGGAGCGATGAAAGGCTTCAAGCAGCGGCAGGTTGCGCACGTCGCCGATGAAAATCGAGCCGCCGGGCTTCACCACTTTCACCGCGCCTTCGATTACGCGTAGGAGGTAATCGATGCTGGGGAAGTACTGGACGACCGAGTTGAGAATGACGACATCAAATAACTCTGGTTCGATGCCGCCGAAATTGTCTGCGCCTCTTTGAAGTAGCTCGAGTTGCAGCGGGTCTTCATTGCGCAGACTCAGCGTCTGCTGAATGTAATCGAGCGCGATCGGTGAGAAGTCCGTGGCCACGTACCGCGTGGTGAGTGGTGCGATGCGAAACAGCAACAGCCCTGTGCCGCAGCCGATCTCCAAAACGTTTTGCGGTCGCAATGAGAGAATGCGATCGACGGTTTGGTCCAGCCATTCGCGCATCTCCTCTGCTGCGATCGGCTCGCCTGTGTAGCTGTTGTTCCAACCGGTGATATTGAAAGTGGGATCCGCCTGGTTGCTCGGCTGGCTGTAGTTTTCATTGAAAACCATTTCCCACTGCGCGACTTGCTCGGCGCTCAGCTCATGATCGCCATTCTTCGGCACATGGTCTTGTTCAGGAACGATATAAGCGATGAGTCGTGGCTCCTCAGCAACGTCTCCACTTGCAATCACGACCGCCTCGCGCACCTCTTCGTGCTGTTCGAGTACCGCTTCAATCTCACCAGGCTCGATGCGGAAGCCACGAATCTTCACCTGTTGGTCCACACGGCCCAGATATTCAAGCTCACCTTCAACGCGGTAACGCACGAGATCGCCGGTGCGGTAAAGCCGCGCGCCCGGCGCGGCGTTGCTAAACGGATCTGGAACAAACCGCTCCGCCGTCAACTCCGGACGCCCCAAGTAGCCCCGTGCGACACCGCCGCCGCCGACGTAAAGCTCGCCAGGCACGCCCGTCGGCAACAACTCGAGGTGCTGGTCCAACACGTATCCACGCAGGTCGCTGATCGGACGCCCAATCAGACTGCCCGATGCGACATCCACCGCACGCACGCGTCTCTCGGTGACATGCACTGTCGTTTCAGTGATGCCGTACATGTTCACGAGCTGTGGCTGCTCGTCACCATGATCTCGAAACCAGTGGCCCAGACTTTCAAAATCCAAAGCCTCACCGCCGAAGATCACCAGGCGGAGCGCCAGCGACTGCTGCACCTCGCGCGTCGACTTCTCATCAATCTGGCACAATTGCCGAAACGCGGAAGGCGTTTGATTAAGCACCGTCACACGTTCGCGCACGAGCATTTCGTAGAACGCGTCGGGCGAGCGACTGGCCAAGTAAGGCACGATGACCAGTCGCCCGCCATACAACAGCGCTCCCCACATTTCCCAAACCGAAAAATCGAACGCGTAAGAGTGAAAGAGCGTCCACACGTCGCGCTCGTTGAAAGCAAATGAGTCATGTGTGGCTGAGAAAAGCCGGACAACGTTGCGATGTGTCACCATCACGCCTTTCGGTTTACCTGTCGAACCCGACGTGTAGATGATGTACGCAAGATTGTCCGACGAGACGTTTGTAGCCACGGGCGCCACGCTGTGACGAGCAATCTCTTCGCGCTCTCGATCGAGACAAACCGTGCGGGCCGTGTGCGACGGCAACGCCGAAAGCAACGACTGCTCTGTCAGCAAGACCGGCGCAGCGGTGTCGTTGAGAATAAACGCGATGCGCTCGGCCGGATAAGCCGGATCGATCGGAACATACGCGCCACCGGCCTTGAGAATTGCCAGCAATCCCACCAGCATTTCCGCCGTGCGTTCCATGAAGACTCCCACCAGCACATCTGGTCCCACACCGAGCGCGCTCAGGTAATGCGCCAGTTGATTGGCTCGCTCGTTCAACTCACGATAGCTGGTGGTCTGATTTTCAAACACGAGGGCGACGGCGCCGGGCGTGCGTTCGCACTGCGCTGCGACCAGTTCATGCAAACAACGATCGGTCGTGTAAATGCGGTTTGCGTGGGACAGAAGCTGGTGCTGTTCCGGCTGCGGCAATAACTGAAGGTGCGCGATCGGTTGTTCGGGATTGTTGACGATGGCTTGCAATAAGGTTTCGTAGTGAGTTTTGAAACGCGCGATCGTGCCGGCGTCGAAGAGCTCGGTGCTGTACTCCAGAAATCCCTCGAGTCGCGCTTCACTCTCTACGAATTCGAGTGACAGATCGTATTTGGACGTCTTGCTAGTGGCCGGTAACCGTCGCACGTTTAGACCAGGCAGTTTCAAAGTAGGGGCTAAACCGCTGTGCAGCGCGAACACTACCTGGAAGAGCGGATTGCGGTTGAGCTGTCGCTCCGGCTGCAGCTCTTCGACGAGCTTGTCAAAAGGCACGTCCTGATGCTCGTAAGCACCGAGCGCGACTTCGCGGACGCGTTGCAGCAGCTCGCGAAACGTGAGCTCGCCGGAGACTTTCGTGCGCAAAACGAGAATATTGAGAAAGAAACCGATCAGATATTCGGTTTCGCCATGGTGTCGATTGGCGATCGCAGTGCCGACGACGATGTCGTCCTGCTGCGTGTACCGGTACAGCAACACCTTGAACGCGGCGAGCAGAGTCATGAAGAGGGTCGCACCTTCGCGATCACTCAGACGTTTGACAGCATCGCTCAACGTTCGTGGCAGCCTGAAGTTGAGCCTGGCGCCGTCGAGAGTCGCGTGCGCAGAATGGGGCCGGTCGCCTGGCAACTGTAGCGGCGGCGCGTCAGTGAGTTGCTGTTTCCAATACTCGAGCTGCGAGTCGAGCTGGGCGCCTTGCATCCATTCGCGTTGCCACTGGGTGAAGTCGGTGTACTGGATGGGCAACTCAGGCAATGGTGAGATCTTGCCCTGGGCGAAGGCTGGATAGAGTCCAGCAGTCTCGCCGATCAAAATGCCCATGGACCAGCCATCGGCGACTATGTGGTGCAACGTGAGAATGGCCCAATGGTGTTGGGGATCGAGTCGCACGATTGTCGCTCGCAACAGCAGGTCGCTGCTTACATCGAATGGCCGGCGCGCTTCTGCTTCGAGGAGACGGCGTGCACATGTTTCTCGCTCGCTTGCAGGTAAGCGAGTGAGATCGACGATCTTTACAATGAGACGGCGTGACGGAGTGCAGACCTGCACCGGTTGCCGGTCGACGACATCAAACACTGTTCGCAGTGCATCGTGCCGACGAATGATTTCGTTAAGGCTTTCCTCCAGTGCGGCGACGTTGAGTGGTCCTTTCAGCTCAACGGCCTCCGGAACGTTATACAGAGGTGTAGTCGGATCGAGCTGGCTGACAAACCATAGTCGCTGCTGGCTAAAGGAGAGCGGTATCGGTCCAGTCTGCGGACATCGCGGGATCTCGTGATTGCCGTTGATCTGAGCTGCGTCTTTTTGCAACTCTTTCAACAACAGCGCTCGTTGAGCAGGCGAGAGGCGCTTAAGAAGCTCAGCGCGATTGACCTTTTTCGACATCGGATCTGTTTTGTGCTTTTTGTGCCTTTTTGTGGCTAAGCAGGGCTCTGGCTTTCGAGCATCTCTACCAGGGCGAAGAGCTTTTCATCACTGGCTTTCGACAAGATCGATTCTTCAATCAACTCTGCGAGACCGGCGATGGTCGGATATTTGAGGAAGTCGCGCAGACTTAATTCGACTGTAAAGTTCTTGCGAATGCGAGTGACGAGTTGAGTCGCACTCAGCGAATGGCCACCGGAATCGAAGAAGTTGTCGTGAACTCCAAAATTGTCACTGCCGAGAATCTCGGACCAGAGACCAGCCAATTCTTTTTCAGTCTGCGTTTCCGGCGCGACGAAATTCGCGCGCTGCTGTGCCTGCTGTGCACTCGGCAACGGCAGCGCCTTGCGATCGATCTTTCCATTCGGCGTCAGCGGCAACGCATCGAGGACCATGAACACCGACGGCACAAAATGCGCAGGTAGACTGCGTCTGAGGAAGCTCTGAATCTCTGAAATGACTAACGGCGGGTGAGTTGTTACTGACTTAACGTCACTGCTACGCGGCTCCGAAAACGCGTAGAGCATCGCGACATAAACATCACGTCCGTTTCCATTCCCGTTCGACGTCACGACAAAGCTGTCGTCGATCACGAATTCGAACCCACGCGCTTCGAGCATCGCGCTGATGCTCTCGATGATCGATCGGCTGTGCACTTCCATCGCGATCTGGTTGATCTTCGGCCAGTCGTCTTCCTCAATGCCGGCGAGCACCTCGAGCTCGCTGCTTTCCACATCGATCTTCAGCAAATCGATCTGCTCGATCTGCTGCTCGAGCATGACTTCCGAAAGAGTCTTGACCCGGCAACTGTAGTTTTCGCCGCGCAGGTACTCGTCCAGCAATTCGTCTAACTGCGACTGCGGCAGGATCTCCTGATAGCTGGCGGTCTTGTGTATCCAATCGAGAACGATGGCTCTTGTTGCGTCTTTGTCGTCTGTGCGATCGGTGGTGCGGCCCGATAAACCTGCGGCTTGCGGGTAAAAGGTGAAGTTCGCGATCGCCGAGCTTTCCGAGAGTCCGCAATTGAAAAGATGCGCATCGATGCCCTGACGCGCCGCATTCGCACGTAGCAGTTCGAAGTTAGGCGGCAGCGGCTCGAAGGCGTAGATCTGGGCCGTCGGGCACAGCCGGTTAACAAAGAGAGTGAAGAGCCCGATGTTCGCGCCGACATCAAATACGACGTCACCGTCTTTCAGCGTGATGCCATGCTTGAGGTAAATCTCGTCTTCAAACACCTCTTTGTAGATGATGCTCGTTTGAAAACTCCCGTGATGATCGATCGTCATTCCGTTCGGCAGCCCGAAGCCGCGCTGATCAACATCGTCCGTCTGAGACACATGCGGAACGAGATAAGCGATCAGGCAATTGTCTCCCGGCGTCAATTCCTTAATTGCGACCACTGCTTCGCTGATCGAAGGATGTTGCCTGAGCACGGTCTCGATCTCCCCGAGCTCGATGCGATGACCACGAAGTTTCACCTGCTCATCTGCGCGTCCTAGAAATTCGAGGTTGCCATTTTCGAGATACCTGACGAGATCGCCGGTCTGGTACATACGCGCGTCCCCTTGTTGTCGCCACGGATCGGGAAGAAAGCGCCCGGCAGTCAAACCAGGCTGTTGCCAGTATCCGCGCGCTACGCCGTCGCCGCCGATGTAGAGCTCGCCCGCACATCCTGGCGGCACGGGTGTTAACTGCTTGTCGAGCACGTACACACGCTGGTTTGCGAGCGGCTTACCAATCGGCATCGTCTGTGGGCCACACTCGCGGCTGTACGTGGTCGACCAGATCGTTGTTTCAGTCGGACCGTACATGTTGTGCACTTGCGCACTCGTGAGTGTTTGCAGCTCGTTTACGAGCTCGCTCGGTACGGCTTCGCCACCGAGCAGCAGGTGTCGCAACGTGGCAGTTGCAGTGCGAGTGTTCGTATCGAGTAACAGAATTCTCGCGAGTGAGGGTGTGCATTGCAGGTGCGTCACGTTGTGTGTGGTCAGTTGAGCCGCGACGCTGTAATCAGTGTCTTTCTGCTCGACGTTGCTGAGCTCGCGAAGCTGGTCCAGGTACGTGAGGTTCGAAATTACCGATTCAACGTCGACACCGAAATCGATCAGGCACGCTACTTCATCGACTCCGGCCACCTTCAGTCGATCGACCATGTCGAGGCAACTCTGTGGTGTGCCGAACAAACCGCTCGTCTGGTAATAACGATCGAAGGCGTGCGCGAGCAGGGCTTCAAGATCGTCAGCCGTCAACCCGGCCGTAACATCCTGGCCGATGCTGCGCAGAAGACTCCTGGCAAGATCGAGCGAGCTGGCAAGATAGCTACAGAAAGGTTTTTGCACTTTCCGGGCGACGTATGCCTGATCAGGGCCGACGAAAGTGTGCAGCATGAGAGTCACAAACGGCTTCTCTGCGTTTCCCTTCTGCGGTCGCCACGACTGCCGGTAGATCTCGATCTTCTCTGCGAGTTCTTCGATACTCTGGCCCAGCAGGTGCGTGAGCAGATTGGCACCGGCCTCACCTGCTGCCCGAAACGTGTCAGGGTGTCCGGCCGTCGTGATCCAGAATGGGAGCTCCGGTTGAATCGGTCGCGGATGGATTTTGATTTCGACCTCGTTGCCCGCGCCCCCTTTGAAGTTCACTGCATCGCCGCGCCAAAGACTTCGCACTGTTTCGAGCTGCTGCAACATCAGCTGCTTGCGATCCGGATAGCTTTCCGGAGCAAACACGAAATCGTCTGCATGCCAGCCCGATGCGAACGAAACTCCTATGCGACCACCCGAGATGTTGTCGACAAACGCCCATTCCTCTGCGACACGGATCGGATGATGCAACGGCAGCACAACGCTACCCGCCCTTAATTGAACTCGCTTCGTCACTGTCGCGAGCGCCGCGCTCGTCAGCGCGGGATTTGAATAGAGTCCACCGAAGTCGTGGAAATGGCGCTCGGGCGTCCAAACCGCAGTGAAGTCATGGTCGTCGGCAAACTTTGCGCCCTCCATTAATAACTTGTATCGATCGTCTGCAGTGCCGCTCTCTTCGCTCGCAAAGTAAAAGAGACTGAAATCGATCTTCTTATTCGACGCGATCCTTCTCGGACGCTCGCTGCTTCCCGGTGTCATTTCAGCTTCGTTCTGGATCACGACCTTGTACCCGCGCGTGAGGGTCCAAAGTAGTTCGAGCACGGAAATATCAAAGGAGATGCTCGTTACGGCCAGCCACGTAGCGCCGTCTTCCGGCGCAAGATCCTTATCGATGCCGGCGCAGAAATTGACGACGTTGCGATGCGAGATCATCACACCCTTCGGCAGCCCGGTTGAGCCGGAGGTGTAGATCATGTAAGCGAGATTTTCTGCTGTGCTCTCGCACACGGGGTTCTCTTCACTCTCGCCGGCAAACCGAAGCCACGAGCTATCCAGCGAGACGCGGTGCACATCTTCTGCTAAGTCGGGAAGCATTCCATCTTGTGTTAACACCACCCGCGTTTGTGAGTCTGACAACATGAAGCGCAGCCGGTCTGGTGGATAGCTTGGATCCAGAGGTAAATAGGCGCCGCCTGCTTTGAGCACGCCGAGCAAAGAGATAACCATTTCCGCCGAACGCTCCAGACAAATACCAACACAGATCTCCGGTCCGACACCCAGCTTCTTCAAATAGTGAGCTAGTTGGTTGGCGCGGCGGTTTACTTCTGGATAAGTGTATTGTTTATTCTCGAAGACTAAAGCGACGCCCGAAGCGCGTTCGACCTGCGCCTCGAAGAGTTGATGGAGACAACTCTCGCGTGCGTAATCAGTTTGCGTATCGTTCCAATCGTATAGCAGTAACTGTTCGTCATGCGGCGTTAGCAGTTGCAGGTCAGCGACTCTTTTTTGTGGATGGCTGACGATGTCAGTGAGCAGGACCTCGAACTGCCGCACCATTCGTGTTATCGCCGGCGCCTCAAAGAGCTCGGTGTTGTACTGCATCACACCAGCCAGCTCGTCTCCGAGCTCCGCCATCATCAAGGTGAGATCAAACTGTGCAGCAGGTTGGTCAAGCGCCATCGGTTCGAGCACAAGACCGCCGATTTGCATGCGACGTCCGCGTTCGCCGAGCGCAAACGCCGACAACTCGCGTTGGTGCGGTGCGGGCGGCTGCTGCCACGAAAACATGACCTGAAACAACGGCGCACGGCTGGCGTCGCGTTCCACCTGAAGCCGCTCAACCAGCAAGCCGAACGGATAATCGGCGTGATTCATTGCTTCGATAACCGTCTGGCGCACCACGCTATGCAATGATTCGAGGCTCATCTCCGGTGCGACTCGCGCACGCAGCGCAATTGCATTCACGAAGTAACCGACTACGGAACGAAATGCCGCAGCACTGCGGCCGGATGTGAGCGAGCCGATCAGAAAATCAGTCTGGGCGGTGTAGCGATATAAGAGAATCTGAAACGCGGTGAGCAAGGTCGTGAAGACAGTGCTGTTGTGATCGCAGGCAAACTGCTTGAGTTTTGCGGTGAGTTCCTGATTAAGATGGAAACGCTCGTTGAAGCCAGCATACGTTTGTACACTGGGTCGCGGTCGTGAAGTTGGCAGGTTGAGCACTTGCGGGACACCGCTCAACTGTTTTTGCCAGTAACTCCAGAGTCGTTCGCCTTCAGAGCCGTCGAGCATTTCTGCCTGACGACGAGCGTAGTCGAGATAAGTGAGGGATAGCGATGGAAGATTTGCGCTCAAGCTATTTCTTTGTGCTTCGTAGATCGTGCCTAGCTCGTTGATGAGCAGCGCCATGGACCAAAAGTCGACGATGATGTGATGTGCGACGAACAGCAGCACATGTTCGTCCGGCGCGCGTTTGAACAGTCTTACGCGTAAGAGTGGACCGTCGGTGAGATCAAAAGCACGACTGGTTTCCGCAGTTAGAACTTCTTGCAGTTCACTCTCACCCAAGTCACCGGTGTTCTGCTCGCGAAGAGTGATCTCCGTGAAGTCGTTAACGCGTTGCACCGGGGTTTCCGACTGTACGGGAAAGGTGGTGCGCAGTGCCGGATGACGTTCGACGAGCTTGTCGAGCGCTGCTTGTAACGCCGCCGTGTCGAGCATCGAGTGAATACGCGCGGCGGCGAAAACGTTATACGCGCCACTGTCAGACGCAAGCTCGTGCAAAAACCACAAGGCTCGCTGTCCGTACGAAAGCGGCGCCTCCTTCGATTCAATGTGCTCCGTTGCCGCCTTAGACTCAGGCGCCTTAGTTGAAAGGCGTGCCGCAAGTTGGGCGACGCTACTTTGAAGCACATCCGCGACATTCAAACTCACACCGAACGACCTCTCAATCGTGTGGGCAAGTTCCACCGCCATCAACGAATCAACGCCGTAATAACTAACCGGTCGCTCCCTCTTGATCTCGAAAGCAGGAACGCCGGTTTGCGCGGATAAAACATCGATCAGCCATTCCTCGATCCCATCCGCGGTAATCGTCTTCCGATCCGTGTCATCCGTCGCCCCAACCTGCCACGTCGCCAGCGGCTCAAATTCATTTTGCAAGAACCTCGCCTTGCAAGCATGTCGTTGAATCTTGCCGCTTGATGTCTTCGGGAGACTGCCGGGCTTGAGCAGAACGATCGCATACACCTGTAACTCATGTTCCTCGCTCACCGCCTGCCGGATCGCGCCAATCACTTCCGTCAGATCCGAAGCGTGATTGCGATCCACTTCCTGGGCCAGCACGAGCCGTTCTTCGCTGGCCGCGTTAACCGAAAACGCTGCACCACTGCCCGGTCGCAAACTGTGATGACTCTGTTCAACCGTTAATTCAATATCCTGCGGGAAATAGTTGCGCCCGCGAATGATGATGAGATCCTTCGAGCGACCAGTGACGAACAATTCACCTTCGTGTAGGAATCCAAGATCTCCGGTGCGTAGATACGGACCTTTTCCGTCGACGTACGCTTTAAATGTCGCCTCTGATTCTTCGGGACGACGCCAGTAACCTTGAGCGACGTGAGGACCCGCCACCCAGATCTCGCCAATCGATCCCGGCTCGCATTCGCACAGTGAGGAAGGATCGACGATCAGGATCTCCTGGTCCAACCAGCTTCGGCCCGAACCAACCAGCGATGTCGCGTCGTCTTCATCATCACTCAAAACAGCCCTGTTGAGCTCGAGCGCTGTTCGTTTGACGTTGGCCACAACGGGCGGCGCCGGCTTCAGTCCACCAGTGACGAAGAGCGTCGCCTCTGCGAGGCCGTAGCATGGGAAGAAAGCCTCGCGACGAAAACCCGAAGGCTCAAACGCGGTAACAAACCGATCGATAGTGCCGGGGCGGATCGGTTCGGCGCCATTGAAAGCGACGGTCCAACTGCGTAGATCGAGTCTCTCTCTTTCTTCTGTTCCAATCTTGCGCACGCAGAGGTCGTATGCGAAGTTTGGCCCACCGCTCGTCGTCGCCTGGTAACGTGTGATCGCGTGGAGCCAGCGTGCTGGTCTTTGCAGGAAGCTGAGCGGCGACATCAGCACACATCGTGCGCCGCAATACATCGATTGCAGCACGTTTCCGATCAGGCCCATGTCGTGATAGAGCGGCAGCCAACCCAGAATGATCGACTGCTCGCTCTGTCCAAACGCCATCTGAATCATCCGCTGGTTCTGTAACAGGTTGTCATGCGTAAGCACGACACCTTTCGGCGTAGCAGTGGAACCTGAAGTGTATTGAATGAAAGCGAGCGAGTCGCTGGTGAGATTCTCTTCTCGCCACTGAGTTGCTTCACTCAGATCGAGATTGTCGGTCGATACCCATTGCAGCGTCCGCAGATCAGTCTGTGCAAGACTCGAGAGGATCTGAGCGGTGGTCAGCGCCACTCGCGGTCGCGCATCTTTGACAATGGACCACAACCGGGGAATGGAGCGGCGCGAGGTAGGTGGATACACAGGCACAGCTACCGCGCCCGCATAGAGACAACCGAAGAACGCCGCGATGTATTCGAGTCCAGGCGGGTAGAGTAATAAAACAGGCTGATCTTTAGCGCTCAGACTCTGTAGCCGGGCGCCAATCGCACGGGCTCGTTGGTCCAACTCGCTGTAAGACAGACTGGTTTCCTCTGTTTCCCCGTCGAGCAAGAATGTGTAGGCATTCTTGTCGGGCTGGGACCCAGCGCGTGCACGCAAGAGCTCGATGAGCGTCTTGTGTTCGAGGTTCATCTGACCCGTGTTCGACTAGCTGGCTGCTGCAGTTGAGGCTATCAGGTCAAAGTCGTCAGGAACTTTGAACTGCAACTCTTGCGTACAAAAATCTATCCACTCTGGCGTGGTTCGATTGAAGATCACGTTTTCACCAGGCCAGATAAGCTCGGTAACGGTAAAATCCTGCTGGACGAAGACTACATCGTCGTCAGACAGTTCGTGGCTGTTTCCATTCTCATCCGCGCGATTGATCTTCTCTTCGCGCCAATTACTGAACTTCCGCAGCTCGCCGAGCAAGTAAGCTCGAGCATAATCTCTGGAGGTGGAATCACCGTTTGCTCCGTTTACCGCCTGCTCGGCTTTTTTCAACAGTCGCGCGACTTCCGTGTGTTTGGCAGCCAGTGCGATCTTGTAAGGCGTTCTTTGATCTCGGCCCGTCCGAAGAACATCGGCTCCGCGATCAAGCAGCAGGCTCACGATCTCCACGCTTCCCTTCCCCGCGGCCCAGTTTAAAGGCGTCCAGCCCTGCTCATCCTGCTGATGGATGTCTGCACCTGCGTTCAATGCTTCGTCAACCTTAGCTGGCTGACCTGTCTTTACAGCGTCGATTAACTGCAAGTCACTCATCGCAACACTCCTCCTCGCCAAGATCAGATTGTCTGTTTGTCACACTGTTGTCGGTGAGGAAAGCAGACTGCCGCCCTTTAAGCCGTTAGCTCAGGATTGAATCGGGATTTTTCTAGACCTTATATGAGAAACAAGAGGTGCGGGTCGCTCCTGGATCTCAACGTAAAACCAGCTACTACTCTTAAAGAGTTACTGGGAACGAATGTTGTCCATGTCGGGGAGTCGGCGAGGTAAGGTATTTGGATTTGAATCTCCCTGTTGTTCATCCGCGATAGCATCCCACCAGAAATGTGTGCCCTCGTTACCGCTGATTTAAAATACAAAAAAGCGAAACTGAGGACACGTTTAGCCTCAATACATACCGGAACATCTGCTTGCTTCAACTTGGGGGAGGCGACATTCTATTTATGCTGATTTGTGCTGTCGGTATGAAACACTACACAAGGACCAGATTGATCGGTTACGAAAACAAGAAGAACGAAACTGTATTCCCAATGCCAAAAAATCGTATGAATAAAGGAGCAACAAGGGAGTTTGCCGACAAGCTTACATCTACTCAGGAAAGGCTATTGCACCAAAATCGGAATCCCACTGACGTAACAGGTTACTATCAGCGTAAATGCGAGGTGATTGAAAGCTGAACAATTACGCCGCGTAAGAATGCTCAAGCCTGATCAAATACGACTCGGCCTCGCGAATGGCGCGTTTCGCTTCGTGCGTGCGCTCGTTGCGCACAAGCGGACATCTGCAACCGTACTCGGACACAAATGTCTGTGGCATTGGAGTGAAACCGAGTTGTCGCGACAAAAATGACTTGGCTGCTTTCTCCACATCAAAGAGCAACCAGGTGTAGTCGCATTGGCCCGGAACAATTACGCTCCGGTGCGCTTCGAGCATCATCTGTAGCGGAATGTTCCTCCCTCGATAACGCTTGAGCACCGCGAGATGTGTGAACCGGGCCACACGCGCTCCTGGATCGAATCTTAGGCCAAGACTCTCGTGTAGCTGATGTTCGCCGCTCGTATCTACTACACTCAACGTACCGACAGCTTCTCTGCTCTGTCTCAGTCGGGCCAGCCAATGTGAAATGTGACTTGAAGTCGAGTTCTGAGGAAGCATGATGCCCAGCTCGCATTCAAACACTTGTTGCCATACTTCCCACATCGCTGCGATATCTCCGCTACTTTCAATTCGATCAATAATGATGTCCATAACTATCTCCTTCCTCAACAACAAACTCCATTAGTCAGCTAGATCGCGGTTCGCCGGGCCATTGATCACGTGGCCCAACTTGTCGAATCGAGAGCCATGACACGGACAGTCCCAGCTTTGCTCAGTCGAGTTCCAGGAGACGACACATCCCAGATGCGTGCAGATCGCCTGCGACTCGTGAAGCTCACCTCGATCATCGCGGTAAGCAGCTATCTTTGTGAGGCCGCGACGTAAAATGCAGCCCTCATCTCGGTCGATTTCTTCGACAGAACTTACTTCGCCTGCGGTAAGCCAATCTGCGTAGTGGGCCGTGACCTTCAGGTTCTCAGTAAGAAAGTCGGTTGTTAATATCGAGGTTAGTCGCGCCGGGCTGTAGAGATCGGCCCACGGGTTATTTCGTTCGTGAATCAGATCTGTCAGCAGTAATCCAGCGATCGTGCCGTGTGTCATTCCCTGACCAGAATCACCCGTGACCACAAAAATGTTTTCTTCACCGGGCATACGACCGATGAATGCGACTGTGTCGGTTGGCTCGACAATGTGGCCCGACCAACAGAACTCGATCTTTCCGATCATCGGAAAGCGTTTCCGCGTCCAACGCCAAAGTTCGGCGAAACGCTCGCCGCCATCGTCATGTTCTCCAACCTCCGCATCTTCACCACCTACGATCAACAGGTCGCGATCATGACCGCACTGAATTCTTACGTAGTGATACGGATCAGCCGTGTCCCAGTAGAGTGCCTTTGTGACTGAATCGCGCGGCACGTCTGCAGCGATTACATAAGTGCGATACTTGCTTGCTCTGGTACTTAAAATAACTGTGTCGTTAACCGCGGCATTGGTGGCAACGACTACAGCAGCAGCGGTGATCCTATGTCCGTTCGAAGTCGTGACGCACGGTGGCTTGCCACTGTCTATTTGATCTGCATGGGTGGCGGAATAAATGCGTCCCTTTCGTGCCGACGTTCCACGAACAAGTCCCTCGAGATATTTGAGTGGATCGAACTGGGCCTGTCGCGGAAATCGCAGACACCGTCCGGTGTCGAAGTCATTGATGGGCGCACGCTCAACCCACTGGACATCGCGGAGACCAGCGCGTCGCGCCGCCGCGATCTCCTTTTCAAGAATATCCATTGAACAATCGGGAGGGACGAAGAGATAACCGTCCAGGCGTTCGAAGTCACATTCGATCCGCTCGTCGCGAACAATCTCTTCGATCTTGTCGATTGCGGCGGTGTGACTCTCGGCAATCACGCGAGCACCACGCTCGCCGAACAACCGTTCAGCTTCGTAATAACGATCATCGAAAGCATTTGAAAGGTGTGCGGTCGTTCGGCCAGTTTCACCGCTTCCGATAGGTCCATCGTCAAGCACAACTACCGCGCGGCCTTCACGTGCCAGGAGGTAGGCCGTCGTCATACCGGAGATCCCGGCGCCGACGACACAAACGTCCGTCTGCAAGTCAGTATCGAGCGACGGCAGTTGCGTCAACGAATCACCGATTGTCCATGGTGAATCAGTTCCGCCTGGATTCTGTTTCATCGCCTAAACCTTAGGAGCACTGACAGCGACGACCGTAGCAGGTTGTAGCCGTGCCTCAGCCGGTCGCGAAGAACGCCGGTAAACAAATTCGAAGACTGGGGAAGCCATCAATGTAGTAACAATTGCCATCATGACCATGATCGTGAAAAGCGTCGGCGTAATGACGCCGCGTTCCAGTCCAATGTTGAGGATGATCAGTTCCATCAGACCGCGCGCATTCATCAACGTTCCAATCGCTAATGCTTCGCGGTTCTCTTCGCCATTCAAGCGCGCGGCAAGCCAGCAGGCTACGCCTTTGCCGAAGCACGCAGCGAGTAATATGACGAACGCCACCGCCCAAAGCATGAGTGAATCAAGCAAGCCGAGCCGCGTGTTGAGTCCTGAGTAAACGAAGAAAAGCGGTAGCAGGAAGTTTGTTGTGAGCGGTTCGAGTCGACGTTCTATTTCATGCGCGAACAGCCCGCGCGGCATGGCTGTACCGAGTATAAAACCGCCGAACACCGCGTAAATGCCGATCGCATCCGTGATCCCGGCGCACAGCATCACCAACATCAAGACGAAAGTGAACGTGGGCGCGCCCATGGTTCCCTCGCGTTCGACCTTGCGACCGAGAAGATTGAGCAGTCGCCTGCCGATTGTCAGCACAACGACCGCATACAGCACTCCACCACCGATGGCCGAGAGAGCAATCACAGGATTACGGCTAAAACTCGCCAATACGATGGCGAAGATGCACCAGGCAGCCGCGTCGTCCATCGAGCCGGCGGCGAGCGCGAGTGTTCCGAGTGAAGTTCCAGTCAGGCCACGCTCGTAAATGATTCGCGCCAGCATTGGAAAGGCAGTGATTGATATCGCGGCACCCATGAATAACATCGCCTCCCAACGTGCTACGTTGGGCGCGAAATACTGGCCGTTCGTAATAAACGCCAATGCCAGGAGACTTCCCAGCGCAAACGGAGTCACAATACCTGCAATCGAAACTGACGCAGCGCTGCGCAAACGTTTGCGAATTAAATCGACTTGAAACTCCACGCCGACCAGAAACATGTAAAGCACCAGACCGATCTGGGCTACGGCATACGTGATCGTGAGCGAAGACTTGGGAAAAATGTGAGCCTGCGCTTCGGGAAAAAGCAGACCGAACAATGATGGACCCATCACGACTCCCGCGATCATCTCACCGACTACCTGCGGCTGCCCGAATCTCCTGGCAATCAGCCCAACCACACGACAGGTAGCGAGGATGAATGCCAGTTGAAAGAAGAATCGAATCGAAAGTTCAAAGTCCGACATGAGGTACTCCTTTGCCACTCGACCGTGGCCTTCTCCTCGCTAACGCAAGTCGCCCTGATTGCGAAAGCAATCATCCTCATCCAGCACGTTCAGCTTGTTCAGTTCCGCCTTATAAGTGTGCGTGCAACGTGAGACCGGCCAGTAAACTTCGACTTGCTCGATGCGGGTAGCGTTCATTAGCCCCACATGCGCGAGGTAAGCTGAGCTGCCGAATCCCGTTCCCAAATCCATTAGCGCATACCTGACGATCATCTCCTGCTTATCGTTTTTTGCCGTGACTTTGATTCTCGCGCCGACGCCGTAATAGTTTGTCTTCCTCCCGCGCAAACGAATCTTCACCCAGCTATTCGTCAACCGGCTCTCGTTGACGAAAAACTGGTTGGGCCACTTATCGGCGGGCCACATTCCACCAAGACTCGAATAAATGTCCTCGTCGCCGTCGTTATCAAAATCAGCGAAGACAATGCCATGTCCCTTCTGAATTGTGCCGAAGCCCTGGAGCATTGAAATGTTGTCCAATCGGTCGGCGCAACGCGTCGACTCAGTCTTACCGACGTACATCAAATTGGGGAGAATGAACCAACCTTCGGGTGTCCCTTTGCCAAGGTAAAAGTCGAAGCACCCATCGTTGTTGATGTCTCCAAACGAGGAACCCATCGTGCTCATCGGCATGTCGAATAGATCGGTGCGCTCGGTAAACTGCCCTTGTTCAGTTTGTAAAAAGATGCGCGTCTGGCCGGAGCGGAATTCATCGAGATGCTCGCCGAAAACTACTTGCTCAACGCTTGTCTTAGCATCGGTGAATCCGGCCCAGTAGAGGTCGAGCCGGCCGTCATGGTTAAAGTCGAGAAAGGCAGCAACGAACCCGCCTTCGTCGCCGCGAATAAGAGTTGTTGGCTCAAAGCGCTTGCCTCCTACGTTCTTCAGCAAGACGCTGGTATTTCTCAGCGGACTCGAGAGGAAGAGATCCTGATAGCCGTCACCGTTGTAATCGCCAAAAGCAGCTCCGATGAAATAGTTGTCTTCCACCGTCGCGGTTAGGCCGTATTCTCTCGTTCGATCCACGAAGTGCCCGCCTTCGTTGATGAACAAGGTCGAGTCCATACGCGGCTTTGACATGAGACCGTGGACCAACGGCAACTTGAAACCCCATTGGGCCAGAAAGAGATCGAGGTCGCCGTCATTATCGACGTCACTCCACGCGGCGACCCATGTTGCCGCAATGTGATCATCAGGCTTTGCAGCGAGCAGCCCCGTTTCGGCGGTGACGTCCTTGAAAGTCCCATCACCGCTATTGCGATAGAGTGCATAATTGCCGAAGGGCCGCCCAATGAAAATGTCCACCCAGCCATCGTTATCGTAGTCTGCGGCAGTGATGATGAAAGGTTGTTTGATCCCGCCAAGGCCCGCTTCTTCCGTGCGATCAATGAACCTCTGACCGCGATCGTTTTTATAAAATTTGACGAGGTCGAAATTTCCGCCAGTCACGATGTCTAGATAGCCATCGTGGTCGAAATCTTCGACTGCGACACCCTTGCCGGCATTGAAAGTGTCAACGCCAAATTCGCGGGCGCGATCTACAAAAGAAAGGTAGCCATACTCTGCCTCTTTGGCTTTCTTTTCCTCACCGTAAAATGAATCGATAAACTTCGACTTAATGAGGTACTTCGGTGGCACGTCCTGCGGGAATCCGCCTACGGTCATGTAGTTGAAATTCAAAAGCCACTGGTAGAGGCGATTCTCGCCATCGTACTTGTCCAGTAACTTCTCGAAAATCTTCGCCGCAGCGCGGCTGCTCTCAGCGCGGTCATGAAACCGTACCAGCGGTATCGCACAGAGCTCTTGCAGGTGATTGTTTTTGTCTTCGTGCGCAGCGTGATTGTGGGCTGGGTCGTCGTTCTGCGTCAGTTTGGAGAGGCAGTTGTCAGCCTCGGCATAACGCATGTGACTGATCGCCAACCAAAGCAACTTCGACTCAGACTCGCCACTCTTCTCGATGTCGTTCTCAATGAGCGATATCGCGCTCGCAAAATTGCCACGGTGATAGGCCAATCGTCCTCGCTCGAACTGGTCCATCCCGCGTTCATCAACATTATCGAAGCCATAGAAACCAGTGGTTCCGTCAAACTTGAGGAGCTGCATGTATTCGAGCCAATAGTCGATAAGAAACCAGAGATTCCGGTTTTCTCGAACGGAGGTATAACGCATCTGGCGATAGAATCCTGTGGTGAAACCTTTGTAGCTATTGCGCACATACACTGCACCGCCTAGAAGCATGGCCAAGAGCAGGAGCCCGAGGTAACGAAATCGCATGTACCGTGCGACGTTTACCCTCACGTTTTTGACAACCAATGGAATCGAATTGCTAATTGTCGACATCGGTTGCTTCTCCGTCTCTAAACGGCTGCTGCGAAGTTGGCGTGAAAACCAAGATGAATCGGAGTTTCAAGCCTGAGGCGCGCGACCGGCCCGGCGGCCACATCTGCGGCGTCGAAGATCGCAAAAAAACTCTCAATGTTCCGCGCATCAAATATCTGACAGATGATCGAACCGGCTGTTTTGCCACTCGAGTCAGCAATAAGGATCGGTTCGCCGGCGAGGTAATGCTCAGCTGGAGCTTGATAGATATCGTTCGGTAACTCACTGTTCCAGTTGACGTGGACCAGTTGGTCAAAAAACTTGCGACCGAATTGCCCGGTACTCGAGATGCCCAGCATCCAAAAATGTTCATACGGACGAGCGATTTGGCCCATATCGATCGAGGGAAAATCAGGGGCCAGTCTGTAATCAAGTTCTCGTCGTTCGCGCAACTTGCCAGCCGCACAATCGACGACATACCGCACCGGTTGACCTTCACACACGTCGGTAAAGAGATCGGGTATCGTTTGATACTGATCGTAGATGGGCCGTTCGAGTTCCAGCACGTCTACGTTGAGCCGGTTGTTGGCTTCAAAGCAGTTTATGAAGTGAAGACAATGTCTTGAGCCAACCAGAAAAGATGCGATTGGCGCGCCTGTTTCGCGCGACACTACTAACAAACGGCTGCCGCGGTCGGGCTCCCACTCGAGGGATTCCATCAAAGTGCCTCCCTCCAGCACCAGCGAACTCATATTCAATAAATAAGGACTGAGATAAAAGATCGCGAAGCTTTGACTAAGACCGAAATCGTGCAGCGAACACGGATAGTCGAGCGGCAAGCGTCGCCGGTAGACGAGAGTGCCCTGTGCGTCGAAACGATAAAAGTGCAAGAGCGGGTTAGTGGCTGAGAAGGCAACGCCGAAGTTGAACATCTCGCCGGTTTCGTGGTCGAACTTTGGATGAGCGCTAAATGGGCTAACGTCATTTAGCGCGCCGCCAAAATTAAATTCACCGCGTGTCTCGAGTGTTAGCGGATCAAGTTCATACGGCAGGCCCTGCTCTCCGAAGGCGAGTAATGAATCGCGGTAACGATAGACGCTGACGTTAACCGGCGATTCCAGCATGATCCCGCGCTTCAGCACATCGCCGGCAAAAGCAGTTCCGAAAGCGCGGAAGACTGGACCACCGGCTTTCTCTTCTGCAATGAATTTGCGGCTTCGCACGAAACGGTTTGTGAAGCTTACGCGGTCTGCTTCGAATCGCAGTGCGCAAACCATCCCGTCTCCGTCGAGCCAATGCCGGTACCGAGCTCCAGTCGACTCGAACCGCGCCGGGCCATTTAAGTAATAAGTGCCGCGGATGAACGTTGGTATACTGCCTTCGATCTCGTTGACGGTGTAAGAAAGCTCATGCGGCTTCAGCGAAAAGGCGTGCTCGATGCCAGGCGCGTAATCCGCTGCCGCATCCAATATCGCGTCTAGCATCTAATCACCTCCCTGACCTGAGAGTGCGGCCATTTCTTCTGCTACCGGAACGAGCAACTGTGGTGCACAAGGGGAAGTTCGGAAACGATCGAGCACTGACGGATCAAAAGCCCACACGTATTGGTCTGTATTTTCCGCATGGACTGAATAACACTCACGCATTCGACTCTCGTCGAAACAGAATTCATTCAGATCGATACTCTCGATAAACGGACGGTTCGTGACTACTGCCTGGTCGCCAAGCACGACTGAATGGACATGGGCCACGACAAAGCGCGCCAGCTCCAGCAAACTTGCAAGCTGTTCATCAAGCACTTCTCTCGCCTCGTCGACAGTCACACCGACGCGGTAGAACGTACTTTCCGCAACACGCAAAGCGCCGATTTCCATGAAGTCGTTAAAGATGGGCCGGTCCGGCCGAGTGCAATGCTCTTTCTTCCAGTGATAGAAACCGGTGATGAACGCCTGTAGATTTCGGTTGACCTGGCCCAACCGCGAGAATCTTTTGATGAACAAAATGATGAAGCGGCGATTCGTGAAGAAGTCGTTGATGAACGGGAAGACGTAGAAGGAGAAGTAAATCGCAAGCTCCCACGTGTATTTGAGCGTCATCGTCTCCTGGTCGCCGAGCGCGTAATAACTCACTGCAAAGCTCGGAACATAAGCCTCGTAAAACGCTTTCATCAACTGTTCGTAAAGCCGCGTCTTTTCAAACAGGTCGTTACTATCGTCCGTCAGAATCGCGTCTACGATCAGTGTGTTGTAAAGAGAGATCAGGTCGCCGCCGGGACTGTAAAGCGGATCGGTGAAACGGCCGGCCTCGCCCGCCATGGCCCAGCGCGCGCCACTGATCGTCTGCCCGCAGTCGTGCGAAAAGTCTTTGAGGGCGCTGTGGCAAAGGACCTTTCGAAAAGGCAGATCGCGCGCGAAGAGAGGAAACTCCGTGCAGACCCAATCGATAAGCTGTGGCAGCGAAGCAATGCGCTCACGCTCAATGAGCCGGTTGTCGTAGACCAGGCCGAGCGAGGTTTTGCCTTGCAGTGGGATCACCCAGAACCAGAAGCCTTCACCGCAGAAGTGATTCGTGGCTAACCAGAACGGCAAATGACCAATGGCTGCGCGATCTTTCTTCAAGCGAATTTCTTTCGGTGATAGATCTGTTAGCTTGTCTAAGTTGACTAGTCCTTCGACCCAGAAGAAATGTGCGCCGTGATGAATGGGGTTCTGTTTGGCGAGCCCAAGCTTATGCGCGAGGAACTTTCCACGCCCGGATGTGTCTACGACCCAATCTGCGGTCGCGCTCGCATGTTCGTCGCCAACCTGATAAGTCACCGAGTGCGGTCCGTCGTCAGAGAGCGAAACATTAAGACCGCTAATTCCTGCCCGGAACGTAAAGTTGGCTTGTTCAAGGTTGAGCCGCAGTATTTCCCCTTCGAGTTTGTTGCGGTCGAGTTGGTAGGTCGCGACATTCGAGAGATTGCGAATGTACGACTGGCAATATTCCTCGAAGCGGCTGTTCTCCGTCCCCTCTGTTTTCCAGTAGAAGCGCAGGTTGTACTTCATGAAGTGTTCGCGCAGGAGGTGTTCTTCGAGATCGAGGACCTTCGAGAAGTAATAAGCAGAGAGCTGTACAGTCGCCTCCCCATACTTCTGTAGCGCCATCGGGATTTGCACGCGCTTCTCGAGTAGGAGAATCGTCTTCTCGGAGTTGAGCAGAAGCTGGCGCGCCAGCGAAAGGCCCGCGAGGCCTGCGCCGATAATGACTACGTCGTAATGTTGAGTGGTTCGCATTTCCATTGTCTTCAGCCTCGGGTAGAACCGGTGTCACCGCTACTCGTGTTTGTTGGCAATACACAGTGGCTGGCAGCGCAATCGTGATTTACTGCGTCAGCAAAGCCACGCTCGATTAGTGAAGCGATCCGGTCGCGATCAAAATTTAGAAGTCCGAGTGCACCGCCTCCAAGATCGTCATGCGGGTGGTACCGATGGACAGTGAGTTTTTTGTAAGGAAGGCCGGCTTGATACCGTTTCTCGATACGTGCCGCGGCGCGAATGAAGGTGCGAGTCTCTTCATTCGACAAGTCACCGTTCCGCCCAGCGCGCTCGATTAGATCAATCCCCTGATTGATCCGTCTGGCATTATCTGCATCTTCATTCACCTTGCTTGCCCAAGTGATAACGAGAATGCGATCGAATACTTCGATGGTGCTCTCGAGGCGATGAAGCGGGATGTTCTGCACGTCGGGATCCAGGTAGATGACGTGAAGCGTGGTGGCGCCCGTATCAATTGCGCAATTGAGCGGTGTGTTCATCAGCACACCACCATCGACGTAACGATCGCCCTCGATTTCATGTGGCAGGAAGATTCCGGGGATGGCAGCCGACGCCCAAATGATCGAAAAGCCCAGGTCGTCTGTCATTTCGCTGTTATCGAATGTTCTCACCGTCCCTTTGGTCCAGTTAGTGGCTACGATTCTCAGCTTTCGCTCGGTGCGACGGATCCCTTCGAGAAAAACGATGCTGGGCAGCAGCGTTCGAATCGGTTCTGAGGTAACAAAGGCACCTACGTCTATTAACTGCAAGGTACGGTTTTCCAAGCTTCCCGAAGTGATCAGGAAACGGAGCGCGTGCTGGTAAAAGTTTTGTGTCAGGAAGGCAAGGTCCCGGGACGTTTCCGCGAATATGCGGAAGGGGTTATCCGCAAAGCAACGCGCGTCGAGAAAGCGGAGGAGATCACCACGGTAACGAAAGATACCGTTGCCACACCTTTCCGGGCTGCCGCTGATGCGGTTGACCCATACATCTTCGAGGAAGCGAACCAGCGAGCAGATGTCAGCATCGGGATGTGAGGCGAGGATCGCAGCGTTGACAGCTCCAGCGGAAGTGCCTGTCAAAACGCCCGGGTTCAGAAACTTGTACCCGGTCGCGGGACACTCACCAGTGAAGAGAGCTTTCATAACGCCAACCTCATAGGCCGCATAAGCACCACCGCCTGAGAGGACAACTGCCGCCTCGTGATCGATCGTCCTTTTCAAAATGTCGTTCCCTCTTTGAGACCCTCGGGTAGATCCGCGCGATTCAGCCAGCTCTGGACGTGCCGCCACGTCACCAGCGCGCCTGAGATCATTTCGTAGTGTTCCATGAAGTGCGTCAAAAGCATCGGATCGCGCTCAAGTGTCTCTAGCGACGTACACAACTCATCTCGTGCGAAGTTTCCGGTCGCAATGTTGACGGCCGAGATGTAGGCGGTCACAGGATCCAGGTTCTGTAAGCGCGGCGAAAATCGTTCGAGTGTCTCGCGTACGGGAGCGAAAAAACGGGAGGCCAGTCCAAACGTCATCAGATCGGCAAAAGCGAAGCCGACCGAAACCGGATTTATGTCGAGATCCAAAACCTGTTGCGGGCGATTTGAAACAAAAACCATGCGCACGTTTATTTTTCCGCGACTGTCCACGTTAAAGTCGATGAGTTGGAAGCCGGCATCAAAATGGCCTGGGCCATAGGCGAAGATCGTTGGGCGGGGCGCCGGCTTCAGCAGCGCGTAGCCGAGTCCGTACTGGCCGAGCAGGTCAGGCGTTGGGTTGTCAACGTTCGTGACGAAATCTTTGCTGATAACAATGTAGGTCTCCTCGCGGAGTGGAAAGTTCAGCGAAAACCAGTCGCCCGCGAACGGAGTAAACGAGAGGTTGAAGTTCAGAATGTCGACTTGCAGAACGATCCACTCGTAGATGTCTGCCAGCCGGCGAAGGTCAGAGATACGCGGTTGAAGATGGCTGGGAAACTTGCCTACAAAACCTGAACCACGGAGTTTGTAGTAGAGCTGCGTGTAACCAAATCCTGCTCGCGCGTCGACCGGGTTGGGGCAGAAGCTGAGCGGCTGAAACACGCGGTTCACATTCGTCTTGCGCAGCTGATCTTCAGGTACATACGACGTGGGCTGGTGGAAAGAGCTAACCCGCATGAAGTAATGCAAGACGAATTCGCGCAGCTCGTCGCGCACCTTCACAGGCAGCGCCTGTTTAGGTTGGTCGAACAGCATCTCCTGCACGAGTCCCATGACCGGCAGTGTGCCGTTGCCGAGTGGCGCAACGTCGAAGAACCCGGTTACACGAGCGGAACGGTTGAAGATGCGGGCCAGCTCGAAAGGCTCGGCGTAGGAATTGGTGGCTTCCTTTTGCTGCCACCAGCGCCTGAGGCTCAGACCATCAGCGAGCGCGCGCTCAGCGTCGTCGATGACAACGCGATCCGCATCGTTAATCGCCTCCGCACACTGACGGTAGACGGGATCGTTGATGGCCTCCCAGACTTCCATTGAAAACTACACCTCATTCAGTCATGCCATGCCCTCTCTGCCGCCTCGCGAAAGCGTGCCTGCGGATCGTAGAAGCGAAAGATGTAGAGGTTGGAGAGTGTGCGAGGAAAGACGCTGATGGCCGAGTTCATCGACATCATTCCGTCTGCTTGATCGAAAAATCCTGTTCCACCCAGAATTGGTCCAAAGCCGGCGAAGCGAAAGACAGGCATGGGGGCGCCTTCGAGTGGCGTACGCATGGCGCGCCCTTCGACCATATTGCTCAACAGGGTACCCAGCGAGTTGCCGTCACGATCGTAAAAGGTGAAGACGCCGTTTGTTGTTTGAATCGGGGAGACTGTTGTAGGTGCGAGGGGGTTGAAGTGTAGCGTGGCACTAACCTCGCCAACTATTGGTCCCTCGACCATGCGGCTGCGGGGTCCGCCCGAAGTAAGATCGAAGTCGAGACGAACGAGCCGCAGCCGCTCGTAAACCTCCGAGCCGAGGATTTGGCCGTCTGGCGATACGTTGAGCTTGACTGGCTTCGACGTGTCCGTCTCCCCCAGGAAAAACATGAACGTGGCGTTCGGATCAGGATCCGGAACTGGCCGCAACAGTGCGAGTGGCCCATGAGCCTGAAGTTTCTTTTGCGGATCCATGACCCTGACCATCAGATTGAGCGCCAGCTTCAACGGTGGTTGGATATATCCATTAATGACGAAGGCGCCGGTCATTCCTGCAAACGCGCCGAGCCCTTCTAGAATTTCGATCACGGCGCCAATGCGCAGCACGCTCTGACCATTCTCGGTGGCAGGAAATGTTCGTCCTGCGCCGAATGCATGAAAGCCACTATTATCTGGGTCTTTAAAACTCAGTTGGCCGTTGAGCATCGTGAAGCGCTGTGAGACAAATGGATTAAGAATAGTTGTTGGTGGATACACGTCCGGTGCGGCCTGGAAATTTTCCGGGATCGGTGTCCACCTTATGTGCACAGCGGCAACGGGCTCCCCGACACGATTCGAAGCTTGCAATCCACCATGATCTTTAGCCCTGTCCTCAATTACCTGGAAGCGGTGAAGCTCCTCGTTAACGTTGACCGCCGTCAGCAGATATTGTGAGAGGAAAGGAATGCCGGGAATTAGAGGCACCGGCTGATTTGGCATGTTTGGGTTATCGGCGTTGAAGATCGGGAAGTACGCGGCGCTCTTCAAGAGGCGCTCGACTTCGGCGAGCTTGTATGTCTCCGGATTTACGCCCGGCGGAAACGTAGGCGGCAATGGAAACGGCAGCGGACTGGATGCCGTAGAACCTGTCGCGGTGTCACTCGTAGTCGCCTGCTTTGTCGCCTGGTTTCTGTTATTCATCGAGAATCCTTACGGCAGAAACTCACCCCTGTCCCGGTAGCGGCCCGATGTTTTCGCTCCTGATGACGCGAAAAACTTCGATTGTCTTGGCGGAGAACGTCCCGGCCTGCGTGAGGTCAGTCGCTTTATCAGCGGGTACCCACGTCGAACCACCAACCGTTTTCAAGCCCTGCGCGCCCTGGTATCTACCCGAGCCGTTCGTGATGATCTGTTCGCCTGAAACCCACAATTGCGCCGCGCCATCGTTGTAGTAAATGACGCGAATGTTTGCCGGGCCGATAGCAGTGATGGAACTGCCGTCACCGAACCTGAAGATTCCTTTCGAGTAGGAAAGAATCGGTACATCGGGAACCGGCGGCACTGGTCTATCGAAGGGCCCGGCTGGCTGCGGTGGGGCCTTGAACGTGTCGGTAATAGGACGGATCGGTTGATCAATGCCCTCCCACGACCCGTCTTCCTGGCCGTTGAGCTTGTACATAGTTCCGTGGACCAGGATTTTGTGCGCGTTATTGACGAAGACGAATTTACCTGACCCAATTGTGTAGCGAACGATTAATTCCTCGCGCGGATCGGTCTGTGCGGCGCTTGTCACTTCAGGGAGGCCACCCAACTTTTGTGCAATCTCCTCGAGTGCGGCGACTATCGTTTTTTCACTTGTCGACATGTTGATATCCTCCTGCCCAATTGACGGGCCTTGAAGCTGCCAGGTCGTGCCACGCCGTGACGCCAGCGTGAACACGATGCCCTGTGTTGGTCCAGCGACGCGCGTTCGCTCACGATGCGGAGAGCGGATCAGGGCTTTTTAGGTTTGGGTTTGCTCATCTCACTGGCGGACTCCTCGTCGCCAGGTCCCTGACCTTTATCCTGAGCTTGTCCCTGGGGCGGCTTGGGAAATGGCCCAATATCCTGGCGCTTGACGATTCTGAACGTTTCCATCGTCTTGGCCTCGAACTCCAGTCCCGGGATCGGGAACTTGCCTGATTGGATCAGACCAGCCGGAATCAGAGTGGTCCCCGTCGCCTCTTTGATCCCTGCGCATCCTTCGTAGCGACCGGTGCCACTGGTAATGGTCTGCGCGGTCGTCACCATGAACAGAAACGATCCATCCGTGAACGGCACGAGATGACTCTGTGCTGGACCAACGGCATAGACCTGGCTCCCGTCTCGAAATGTCCAGACGCCCTTCGTGTACTCTTTGACTGGAGGTTGAGGGACAGGACTAGCCGGATCGTCGAAAGCACCCGTCGGCGGAGGCGGAGTGCTTAAGAAATCCTGCGGCGTGGAGAGCGAGTGGTGGATGCCCAATTGGTAGCCAAACCAATTGCCGTTGAGATCGTAACCGTCCATCTGGAGGTTTATATAAAACTCGAACTTGTCAGGTCCCCACTGAAAGTTCGGTGGAGAGCTAAACTTTCCCTTTCCCACGTAATAGGCAACGTATACCTCCTCGCGCCAGTCGCTGTGGGCCACTCTCGGAATTCTTAGAGCTCGACCGGCGCCGGGACCAATTGCAGCCGCAATTTCGCTGAGGCGGCCTGTTATTGTGTGTTCACTTGCACCCATGACTTACCTCCTTCCGAGGGGACATAAATGAAACGAACTCGCGGAGGCGTAACACTCCTTACACAGTGACGTGTGGGCGCCGGCTCGTCTCACTCAATTGAACGAGATTGATCTCGTCGTTTTGCTTTACTACTTGATCGCGTCTCTGATTTCTTTCAGCACGTCTATCTGGTCTCTCTCGTAGTTCATTCTTTCGCGCTCGTACGTGTCGAGGACCTGGCAATAGATGCGCAGAAATCTTTTGTCTTTGTCGGGCAGCGACATGACGTTTCCGCCTTTGACGTCAGGCGGATAATTCTTGTCCTTCCATTTCCCTGGCTGCCTCACTTCTCCTCTGGCCATCTGCTGGATGAACTCTGCAATCTTCCATGAGATAAAGCCTTCCTTCGGGATCTCTTCGACTACCAATTCTTCCTGCTCCGGAAAAGCCACTTCGAGGTCGCGCTTCAAAAACAGTACTTTGAAGCGCACCAGCCTGAGCTGGTCGCAAGGCTCGTTCTCTTTACATTTCTCATCCATGGTCCAGCCGCCGCCCCAGTTCTGACTACTACTTCCACTTCCAGAGCTTTCGCGGCCACCGCTCCAGCTTTGATCACTCATTTTTCTCTCCTCCTTACGGTTGCTTGGTTGTATGCTTCCGGCACTGCTGGTGGCGCCAGCTGACACCGGCATTTCCATGCCACTCATTGTTTGGCCTGTCCCTCCCGCCATCGCATTCACACCCTCATTGGTGATCCTCATCATCCCTCGTAACAGCCACACGAAAAACTGCAAGCTGTAAGTAACAGTCGAAAAGGGCACGAGCGTGAGCTGGCGAAAGAACTCCGCTAATCCGGCGTCATCGGGTTGGTTGCCCTGAAAACCATTGCTCATCGTTTAACTTCCTTTCAGGAGGAACCCGAGAATCTGTGCGCTCTCATGATCGACACGCAGCCCACAGTACACAGGCACCGAGGACCACAAACACGAACGCCTTGATGCTGTCGGTCCACACGACATTGAGCGCCACGCCCGAGTGGTGGACCAGCATGACAAACGTGGCGAGCACCAGTAGCAGCGCCACCATGATTGTTGAAGAGTTCTTTCGGCGTTGGCCCTCATACCTGTCCCGCTCGAAAAATCTTGATTGTGTGCGTCCGTCGGAAACCAACGTCAGCGCTTCATCGAGTCTCTGAGGCAATTCCAACATCAGCGTGGCGTACTGGTTCATCTGCTTCCCAAACTGATCCGAGCCGAGCATTTCTTTGAACCACTCCATACGTGCTATCAGTCGAACGTCTTCCAACGCTTGCGCGAAGGCATCGCGTTCAGGCGACAACTTCCGCGCCAGCTGGGCCACTTTATAGAGGCCTCTGAAGAACGAAGGCAGAGACTGCCGCGGCACGTATCCGTGTTCATTTGCCAGCCTCCACTGCAGGAACAAGTGATCGGCGAAGAAGTCGCCACCCCAGTCGGTATCTCGAAATGGCACTATCTGTCTGAATCTTTGCTGTAGCTCGCCATCGTTATCTAACGACTCGCTTCTTATTAGCTCCCTGACCAACAACGAACATGCCTCGTTTGGAGACTCGCCTGCCACAGCTATCAAGTAGCTCCACAAGTTGTTCCGGGACTCTTCAGAAAGACTCGCAAAGACCCCACCTGTCAAACCGATTTGCCTGCCGGGAAGAATCATGACATCGCTCGGTGAGATTTCAACTGGGAAGACGCTGCCATGAAGCGCTTGCCGCAACCACAACACACAGAGGCGACGCGCGAGATCGCCGGTTTGAAAAGATCCGGTAAAAGAAGTTTCTGCGGCTTCTATTCGCTGCGCAGAAGCGTGCAACAACACTTCATCAAGACTTGTACCGGGCAGACGTTCGACCGTGAGCATTCTGGGAGTGCAGAGCGCCTGCTCAACGTACACTGAACCGAGGATCCCAAAGCTTTCTGCGTCATGGGCGAGCGAATCAAGTCCGTTAGCCTCATGCGTGAGATCAATCTTTCGCAAAAGCATGAAACGGAAGTCGTCTATCGCACTATCGATGGCTGAGAAAGTGCTAATGGTGCCAAGCGCGAACTTCAAAAGCGGCAGTAACTCCAGGTCTTGAATTAGCTGTCCTTCCGTCTCAGTACGCACAATTTTGATCGTGACCTTCCGCCCATCTCTCAACCGCGCGTGGTGCTTTTGGAACAGCAGACTCGATTCAAAGGGCAACTCCTCGAAAGATAAAAAAACGTCAACCGGCAGTCGGCCAATCTCACGCCTCATTAAGGCGCGAACAATCTCTGGAGGAGACGGCTTCTCGCTATCATCAATGTCAGCGAACTCACGACGATCGCGCACGGATAAAAGATCCACTCTCGACGACAGGTAATGACCAAAAGAAGAAAAAACCGGCCCCAGACTTTCCAGCACCTCGCGCAATCTCCGGGCACGATCATGCGAAGGAGTGGAGGAATCAGTACGCGGTAGTAGCCGGTGTGGTCCACGCGCAAGTCCGTGCGTCACGAGCAGACGCTCGACTTCTTCTCGCCGCTCTTTCAACGAGGCGCGATTAATTCTTTCTGTTGCTTCTTCAACTACCATTTGTATTAGTGCAAGCCGGCGATGCCCACTGATCCGTTTCCGCCTTGATTAATCTTCAGCAAATCCTGCTCGAGCGTTTTTTTATCAACCGGGTGGCGATAGATACTTACAATGCGCTGGGTGCGGTCGAGCACGAGCGTGTAAGGAATGCCCACACCGTTGAAGCGGGTGAAGATCTCTTCGTCACCCAGCAACACCGTGTAATTCAGTTTGAAGTTTTGTTCCTTTTCGTATTGCCTGACGGCCCGCGTACCTTCAGGGTCGAGGGTGATGCCGATAACCCTGGCGCCGGAACTCGCGGCAAAGCTGTTCAGCTCGGGAATTTCAGCCCGGCATGGCTGGCAAAAGGTGGCCCAGAAATTCAAGACAACAATCTCACCCTTGAGTGAAGTGCTCGTCACCCGGGAGCCGTCGAGTGAGGTGAGATCGAAGTCAGGCGAGTGGCTTCCGATAACAACGCTTTCAGGATCGGCTGTATCGCTACAGCTCAATAAGAAGAGAGCCAAAAGACAAACACACACTTTCGGGCATAAGGGTTTCATCATGCACCTCCTCAAACTTCAGAATTCAGCCTTTAGGCTGCTGCTTCGGGCAGACAAGCTGAAGCTTGAATTCCAAACTACCTTGATGAACTCTGCGGTGGCGGTACCGGCCCCCAGCCAGTTTGCTCAGATCGGGATCTTCCGCATGTGCCCCAACCTGACGTCGCGCCGCCCACAGCTTGACCAACAACATCCGCCGCCTGGCCCAGTGCGCTCACTCCCTGCCTAAATGCGTCAGTTGTCTGTTGACCGATGCCAGCACCACCTTCACCTCTTCTGCCGCGCGTACCTCCTCCATCCATCATCCCGAAAGAGGCCATGCCAAACATGACATCGACCATGCCGCGCTGGAGGTTATCTCCTAACCGATAGGTCGCGCGCATGAAGTCACCAAATCCTTCCGCGGTGCACCTCGTCGCGTTATCGAAAGCTTCTGTCGCTGGATGATTTGGGCGAGATCCCTGCGGTGTTACCAGGTTGAGCACTTGCTGCACACCAAACACCGAGGTGGCCCAGGTATAACTCAGTACCGATTTTGTGAATTCACGCATGCCGTACCTCCTCTAAAAATCTTCATGCCAGTTTGCCTATGGTTCGAAAAAGCATTAGTGCCGAGGCTGCGACAAACAGCGCCGCAGCGGTAAACATATTGACGCCCAAATGTGCACTCTCACCGGTTGCGACCACGAGGAGAGACACCACAAATGAACTAGCCGCAAGGCGCACACCTGTTCGGCGTAGGGCCTTTTGCGATCGCAACGGAGCCGCGCCGGCATGATCGCTTACAAGTAGTTCACCGGCTGCGACTCGGTTCAGAAACCTGTTCACCCTGAACATGCCGTCTTCAATGATGTGACCCGTGGAAGTGGTCCAATTAACGAAGGAGTGATAGGTCACAATCGACGCGCTCGCCTGCTGGCTAAGCTGTTGGTTACAGATCGTTGCGAGGTGCTGGCCGAGGTTAAAGCCAGCAGCGAAACGGTTGATAAGGCCGTCTGCCGCAACGGCGGAGCGAATGTACTTGACCACATCTCGTTCGGGCCAAATGCCTGTTTGGCGCGAGAGCTTGATCATGTCGAGCATGACCGTGGTGATGTTTACTTTGAGTGCGCGTCCGCGACCGTTTGGCATGTACCACTGGTCTTCGAGCCGTTTCAAGCCTTCACGAAACGCGTCGATATCGGACGCATCGTCCATCACCGAGACGTTGAAGAACGGGGGACCCATGCTTTTCGTATCGGCCTGCACCAGTGCGTATGTCATGGCTATCAAGTTCTGCCTGGAGTAACGGCTCAGAACCGCGGTGATTCCGAAATCGACATAACCGATACAGTTCCCGGGAAGGATCATCAGATTGGCGGGATGCAGATCCGCATGAAACATTCCATGCCGGAAGGCGTCGCTGACGAAATTGTTGATGATGTTCTGCGCGAACGTCAGCGCATCGAAGCCCGCTGCCTCGAGCCTGCGAGGCAGTAACTCGTCTCCTGCTTCCAGGGCACGCAAGTACTCGAGAACTGTCACGCCCTCAAGAAATTCACAGACGAGCGTGCGACGCGACGTGTATTGCCAGAAAACCTCCGGGATCCGTTCGTTAAAATTGTCGCGCGCATTGCGACGCAGTTGTTCCATGTAACGGGCTTCACGACGATAATCGAGTTCCTCTCTGGTCCAGGTTACAAATTCACTCAACGGTTCAAGTAGCCAGTAGAGCGCACTTATCCGGAGACGCTTGATGAGTGCCATCGCGCTAACCATCAGTCGAATGTCGCCGGCAAAGTCTGTCTCGACATTGGGTCGCTGCACTTTCACCGCTACTTTGCGGCCGTCGAGGTAAGCCACGTGGACCTGGCCGATGGACGCAGTCGCGATCGGCACCGGCGCGAAGGAATCAAAGATCTCGGACGGCGTCTTACCCGTCTCTTCGACAAAAATCTTCTCGACATCCGGATAATCAAAAGGTGTGATGCGATCGAGCAGGTCAAACAGCCCGTTGCAGTACTCCAGCGACAAGATGTCAGGCTGGAGTGCGAGCATCTGGCCAAACTTAATAAATGAACCGCCAAGCTCTTCAAGAGCAGCGCGTAACCTGTTCGGCCCCGACGTAAGAACATGCGAACGCGGCCGCAGATGGGCCAACAACACGCCCCATACATGAGCGAGCACGTGTTTTGTGATCACAAATGTGATGTACGCGAGCCGGCGCAGGCTCAGCCATAACGTCATCAGCTCAACTTCTCCTTGTAACCAACGTTCTCCTGAAACACCGGACGCCGTAGCGGCAGATCTTCCTTAAAGATCGATCCGAAAAAGATCGATGGCCGGCGATGCAACATCTCAGCAATCGCCCGTTCCATCCGGCTTCTCACTTCCTGACTAATAGCACTCACCACTTCAGGATCGTCCGCGGCCTCGGGCGGATACCGGTCCTCGATATGCAACGGCTCAAGGAATTGCGTGTGCCACTTTGAAGGCAATGGGATCGCGCCCATGAAGGGCCAGGTTGGCGTGATCGGAAACGTGGGCCATTCCGTGTTGCGCTTCCACCAGGCCCAGTTCACTTTCTTGATTATCGGAAAGATCTCCGCGCTACCCACAGTGACAAAAGGAACTATCGGCGCACGATGGCGCAACGCGATCTTGACGAACTCATCCCGCCCAAATTTTGTCAGCTTGTAAGCATTGCGATAAAGCAGGAACGCACCTTTAATTCCTTCCGGAAAGATGCCCACGATCTCGTCGCGCTTAAGCACATAGTCTGCATTTTCCTGGCAAGCGATGATGCCTCCCAGCTTCCTGTGAAAGTTGAAAAGAAATGGAAACTTAATCAGTCCCGGATGGATCAGAAATCGCACATAGCGCCCAACATTGTTCACGATGAGATGAAGCGCCATGACGGCATCCCAGGGCATGAAACCCCGATGCACGCCAACCAGCACCGCGCGTCCCTCACGCGGCACGTAATGAAGATCTTTAACCTCAACACGCCAGTAATAATCATGCAAAAACTTGAACATCCGCCGTCCGTAGAGCTCGATATAGCGCTTGTCCATTCCGTAATCATCGAACTCGAGCGACGGCAATTGGTGCGACGTGAGATGACCGGCTTCAGCGATGCGAAAGTCTCTGAGTGCTTCAACACTGGAACGGCAAGGTTCCCATTTCAACTCACGTTTGGTTTTGCGATTAGATATGGTCCACGAATAACGTATGTAGTCCAGTTGTTCGATCGGACGCGCGAGTCCCAGGCGAGTCAGCGGTCGACGCACGAGGCGCTGGAGCGTGCGCGAGATCGGTAACCGTATTGCTTCGCTCAGTCGCAGCGCAGCACGCAGTGTAATCACACCATCGGGCGCGACATTGAAGACTCCTCCGGCTCGGTTCGCGACCACCGAACATACCGCGCTGGCAAGATCAATCGGGCTGAGCAATTGAATGGTTGGATCGTGGCCCGGCAATACACAGGCCAGTGAGCGCCTGAAAAGATCGCTGAAATAATCGCTGCCGCCCACCACGAGTACGGCGGCGGGCCGCATGATATTTAGCTCGATACCAGTTCCCGAAAACTCGCCCAGATAAGCAACTGCCAATGCCTCGAGATCCAGCCAGTCTTTTGTAATCAGCTTCTTATCACTACGCGAGATAACGTGCGATTCAGAAACAAACCCTTGATTGTGAGGGCTGGCTCCATAGATCATCGCGCTCGAAAGAAGAACAAACTTCTTAATGCTCGCGCGGGCGCATAACTGAAACACTGACTCCGCATCTTCCAAATCAATAATCGTGTCGGGATGACAGCCCGGCGGCGGAGAGTAGACGACGGTGTCGATCTCGTGTTCCCTAAGCATCGTCGAGAGGCCGCCGCTCAAGTGACCGGCAAAACCGTCTTCTTTCTGTGGCGCACGAACGCAAAACTCGACCAGGTTGCGGTGATGAAGGTTGCTCACGATCAACTCCGCCACAGTCTCTCGATCGTCGATGACGATGACTCTAGCCAACTCAAGACTCCTTGCTCTTGCTGGGGCGCGGGAGTTCCAGCACCTGAAAATCTTTCCCTTCTGTAATGCGAATCAGTTGACGAGCGGCGATTGCTCGATCGCGATCCTTCGTGAACTTTTCAATCCGTCCTTTGGGCCAACGCACCGTCACAGCGTCAACCTGTGCGTTGTCGCCAAGACCAAAATAGAGACGCGCACTCTGTTGCGACGCGAAGCCGGAGCCTGCGGAAACAAGTCGCGTGAATTTCTGTCCACCTGCTTCAACTGTCACCAGCGCTCCGACCGCGTCACGATTGCTTTCGGTCCCGCGTAACTCGATAGCGAGCCAGTTGCGACGTTCGCCAACGTTGTTGCGAAGCAACGTCGCTCGCGAGAGTTCGGCGCGGCCGGAGTCGCCGGGATTGTTGTTGATGACGACGTCCAAATCGCCATCGTTGTCGAAATCGGCGGTCGCTGTGCCGCGCGCATCGCGTATGTCGTCGGCGCCTGTAGCCATCGCCACGTCTGAGAATTGCAGCGCGCCTTTCGAATCCGGTCCTTCGTTGCGCAGCAGCACGTTGTGCTCATAACCGTTCCAGGAAATGTCGCCGCGAAAATCGTCCCGATAAAACTTGCCCGTCTTGTAATCGTTAATGTGCGCGACCGCGCTCAAGATGTAGGGCAGTCAAAGATCCTGTGTGCTTTTCGACGTTATCCACCCGTCGGAAGCGTAGATGTCCTGGTAACCGTCGTTGTCGAAATCGAAGATCGTCGAGCCCCAGAACCAGCCATACGGGTTGGTATTCGCCGCCTCCGAAACGTCTACGAACCTCCCTTTGCCATCATTCAAGTAAAGTGAGTTTCCTTTTACTGTTTTATCTCCGTATGTGCTCCAGTCAGTGCCAACTTGTTGGTAGATCTCCTTGTAAACAGGATAATCTTCGAGAATCGTTCTCTGGCGCACACTCGTCACGAGATACTTGTGCAGCGTCGCGGCCTGGCCGTACCAACGCTGGCTTGAGTGAACGTCGGAGACGTACAGGTCAAGATCTCCGTCGTTGTCGATATCTCCCCAAGTCGCGCTCATTCCGTAGCCGGGATCAAAAGCATTCGCTTCTTTCGACACATCACTGAAAGTGCCGTTGCCGTTGTTTCGCAAGAGCGCGTCGCGACCGAAGTCGTTAGCGATGTACAGGTCGATGTTTCCGTCGTTGTTGTAGTCGCCCCACGCAACACCGAGCGTTAGGCCGGTTTCATTAATACCCGCTTCCTTCGTCACGTCTGTGAAGTGAAAGTTTCCGTCGTTGCGATACAGACGGTTGCCCTCGCCATTTCGGGTATAGAAGAGCGTCGTGGGCAGATGCTTGCGTGGGTCGAGATAGCGACCAGTGTAGAGGTCCAGATCGCCGTCGTTGTCGTAATCGGCTGCGGCGGCGACAACGACGAAATCACCGTCACCATGTTTGACTATTCCCGAGGAATCAGTGACCTCGACAAACTTGCGGTGTGACGGATGCTGCGGATCAATAGGCACATTCTTGAAGACGCGACTGCGATCGGTGAAGCAACCGAAGTAGGCGTCTTTGTAACCGTCGTTATCGAAGTCGGCGAAGATGCCGACATTGACGCCCGCCATATTTTCCGGCAGGCCCGCCTCGACGGTTGCGTCCACGAAAGTGCCGTCACCCTGATTGCGGTAAAGACGTGGTCGCGCGCCGTCTGCGAAGAAGATGTCGTACCAGCCGTCGTTGTCGTAATCGACTGCCGAAACGCCGGCGGGTCCATACTTAATGATCTCGAATGTCTTCGGCTGCCATGCCGGCGTGAAGAAATTTGGATTGAAGCGGGAGGCGAAATCGATGCCGGCGCTTGACTGCGTGCCGTCCGGCTCGGTCGCATAGAAATTTGATCTTCCCCAAAGATCCGTGAACCCGCGGCGATCACCTGTGACAGTCGTTCCGCGAATCAACTCCTGCCGGTGAATCTTCCAGGTGTTGCCTTCGGCGTGCAGCCACATACGGAAGAGAGCCTGGGTTTCAAATGCTTCCGTGCCTTTCCCGTCGCTGGTGTTGCGCGTCCCACGCAACCAAAGAAATGAGCGAATCACAGCGTCTCGATCGCTGTCGATATGTTCGACTGAGTCAAGCTTCAGCTTTGCCTCTTCCACCGTTTTCATGGTCTTGAAGTAGCGGTCAACCTCACTCGCTATGTCGTGCTTCACCGTGGCTTTCTCGAGCGCCGGCTGCCATTTGTAAACACGCACTCCGTCTCGCTCAGACTGAAGCTGCTCCTCAGAAAATCCCTCGCGGTCGGCGGTATAGTTCTCGTCGTAACAGGAGAGGACTTTTTCGACGTCAAACTTTTCTACTCCGCTACGAAACTCGCCCAGGAGCTTCTGCGCTGTCTGGCCCATCTGTGCAAGCTGCTGCGCGTTTGCCTCAATCCGGTCGAGCTTCAGCTTGACGATCCCGATCATGATTAACAGCACAATCAGCGGTGAGCTGTAGAACACCACTCGTTTTTGTTTCTTCGACATAAACTTCTCATCTCTGCGTGATCTGTGAATTGGGCTCGTTCCCTTCCTCGATGCGAATCTGGTGACTACCTTTGAGCAGGGCTGTAATCTCTTCGCCGTCGAGGTGCTGCACATTTCCACTCGGCCAGCGGATTTCAATCCTGTTCACCTGCTCTGCTTTTCCGAGTCCGAAATGAAGCGGTAGCATCATCTCGGACGCATAACCAGAGCCGGCCTCGACCTGCCGCATCATCGTTTTTCCTCCGGCCGTGAGCCACACGCAGGCTCCAATCGCATCGCGGTTACTCGCAGTCCCAACCAACTTCAGTTCAATGGAGTTGCCCGTCTTCTTCAGGTTATTCAAATAGAGCACCGGCGTCTCGTTGTTGGCGTTCATAACCAGGTCCAACCGGCCATCGTTGTTAAAGTCGGCCACTGCAACGCCGCGCCCGTCCTTCACACTGTCTGCGCCAAGCGGCCTTGCAACGTCGATGAACTGCCCGCCTCCGACATTCGCAAAGAGGCACTTGTGCTCGTAACCATTCCAGGAGTTCTCACCGACAAACTCGTGACTGAAGAAGAACCCCTGCTTGTACTTGTCAATGTGCGCGACCGCGCCCGATGTAAACGGTAGTCAAAGATCATCTTTGTTCTTGTTTGTGATCCATCCATTCGCGGCATAGATATCGAGATCGGTGTCGTTGTCGGCATCGAAGAAAGCGACACTCCAACCCCAGCCGGCACGCGCGGTGTGGCTGTCTTTCAACTCGCTAAACGTGCCATCGCCGTTGTTCTTGAAGAGCGAGTTTCCTTTCCCGATAGCTGTGCCGATCGAGGTCCAGTTAGAGCCCACCAGGTCATAGAATTTTTCGTATTGGAATGCATCGAGAATCAGCCAACGCGTGCGGGCAACATTGCGCACGTACTGGCTAACGGTCATGTCTTCGCCAAACCAACGCTGGTTCGAGTTGATGTTCGACGTGTAGAGATCAATCAGACCATCGCCGTCGAAATCACCGAAGGTCAGGCCCATGCCGCCGCTGAAGTCGAGCACGCCTGCTTGCTTCGCGACGTCAGTAAACGTTCCGTTGCGGTTGTTATGAAAGAGACACTTACGTCCGAAGTCGTTTGCGACCGCGATGTCCGGAAAGCCGTCGCCATCGTAATCAGCGGAAGCAACCGCCAGCGTCCAGCCCGTATCTCCGACGCCGCTCGAAGCAGTTACGTCACGGAAGCCGTGGCCATGCTCGTTGTGATAAAGGCGATTGGGCTGCGCGTTTTGTGCGAAGAACGGAAGGCGCGGAACGTCTGTGAAAGCGTTGCCGTAGAGACCGACATAAAGATCGACATAACCGTCGCGGTCGTAATCGAGGAAAACGGCCGTGACGCTGCTCGAGTTGAAGTCGAGACCGAATTCTTTTGATTGATCGACGAACTTGCCGCCGACATTACGGTAAAACTTGTTTGGCGCGAGGTAGCGAGCAACAAAGAGGTCGTCGTCGCCGTCGTTGTCGACATCGGCAAATATGCCTGCGTTTGCCTGATCGATTCCATCAAGACCAACATCGGTAGTGACATCGATGAATTTGACCTCGCCGGAACCATCACTCACGTTTCGATACAGACGCGAACGCACGCCGTCAGGAAAGAAGATGTCCTGGCGGCCGTCGTTATCGTAATCAGTTACGCTTACTCCACCTGAGCCGTGTTCGATGATGTCGAACTTCATCTTCGCCGAGTATTTTTCAGCGTCGAGCTTGGGATCGCGCGAGTGTTTGAAATCGATGCCGGCCGCCTTGAGATCTACTTCCTTGAAGCCGGCGCCGTCGCCTGCTACGCGGAGACCCTCGAGCATGCCGGCGTTTTGGACCAGCTCGTCTTTGACAATTTTCCAATCAAACGCGTTGGGTGTGCCTTCGTTGACGAGATACCAGCGATAAAAGTAGCGATCCTGAAAGACCACACCGTGCGGATCAGTGCCATCGAGAATGAACTTGACGCGCAGCACCACACTCTTCTCGAGATCGATATTTTCGATCATGTCGATCTTGGTCCAGATGTTTGAGATCGAGTTGATGCTGGCGAGGTAATTCACGACTTCGCCGCGAAGCTGCCGCTTGTCGAAATCCTGGTGGCCGTTGATTACGACGCGGGAAATCGAGACATCGCTTTCTTCACTGGCGGGTTTCATCTCCCAATGGCCGCGTCCGGGAGACTGGAAACGGTCTGAATAAAGACTCATCACGGCCGCCGGATCCTTCTTGTCAAAACTCTCGCGCAGCGCGCGCGTGTAGTTTCCTAAAAAAACGTTGACTGACTTACCGGTATTGAAGAACTTCGCATGCTCCCTGTCACTTCGCGCCATGACATAGAGCGCAACCGCAACAACGGACGTGCCGATGACGAGCAGGACGATGAACAGCTTAGCCAGCGCTTTGAAGAGTCTTCTTTTAGTCCTGTCGGTCATTACAACTCCGAAAATGCGCCGCGGCTGTTCGCGGATTTCAGCCACGGATTAACACTGAAGATATTGGCGAACTCTGACTGCTGGCCCGTGATCTTCTTCGCTACCTGCATGGCCGAGACGATGACCGGCGTGATGCCGCCGCCCGGCTGTGTCCAGTGGCCCACGAAATACAAGTTCTTCAACATCCCGTTCAGCGCTGGACGGTTGTCGCCGAGTTGATCGGGCGACATCTCCCAGCCCAACATCGCCCCTTTGTGATTGAACGTGAACCGGTGCGAAGTCAGAGCCGAAGCACTCAGCTTGACGACAATTTTTTCTGTGAAACCCGGCATCACACGCTCGAGGTTTTGCATGATGTAGGCTTCAACTGCTGCTTTGTGAGTGGACCAGTCGCCGATCGAGTCGTAATCAATGTCAGTCAGTTTCTGCACGATAACGATGTGACCACCCTGAGGTGCCATCGCCGGCTCGTACAACGTTGGCACAAAGATCTTGAAGGAGTTAGTTGCGACTCGATCTGAATCCCAGGAGTTCCAGTGATAACCATGTGCGGCTCGCAACACTTCCGTCGCCATACCGTTCAGACCAACGTGGACCAGAAAACACGGATGTGTCGGCCGTAGACTGCGAATGGAGTTGACTCGATCGCGATCGAGGTGGTTTGGCTCGATTAATCGTTCGAGTGTCAACAACAAGTCGGCATTCGAAACGACCACACCCGCATCGACGCGATATGCCTGAGCGGTGTGGGTGTTGATCTCCACAGCGCAGGCAGTCTTATTTCTGACGACTATGCGGTCGACATTTGCACTCGTCAGAATGTGGCCGCCACGTTCTTCGAAGCGCAGGGCCAACTCATCGGCAAAAGCCTGCGAGCCGCCACGTGGATAGTAGTTGCCCAGGAAGTAGGACAGCCTGAGCATGGAATCGAAGACAAACGAAGTGCGAGACGGCGGCGAGCCCCAGTGTCCGCAATCGGCGGCCAGAAGGAGTTTCAGCTTCGGATCGCGAAAATGTTGATCCAGTGCCTGCCGCACGGTCATCTGTGAGTAGTCGTCGAGTCGATCTGTTTCGCGCCAGCGGAAATAAGTGAGCAACCCTGACAAATAGACTCCGCGCACCAGCACAAACTTTCCAGCACAGTGGGATCCGAAGCTTGGAATTCACGTGACTTGAAGTCGCGGC
>JADMIO011197719.1_pt1 | contig 69149 bp, 66 predicted proteins | sample 8958161 | NCBI WGS metagenome assembly JADMIO01 (sample SAMN16585339, study PRJNA669376) | soil metagenome | isolation source: Crop rotation soil | place: USA: Cullars Rotation, Alabama | collected 2011 | reverse complement strand
GCCGCGACTTCAAGTCACGTGAATTCCAAGCTTCGGATCCCACTGTGCTGGAAAGGTGCGCCATTCGCACTCCGCCGGAGGCCCAGTTGAACGCCGTGTATTGGAGAGGATGAAGCCGCACGATGTCGCTGATGGGTAGTGCAATGCCGACCAAGAACACCGCGCAAACTGCCGCGCTACATGACGCCCCATATTTTTTTGACGTTTCCAACAGTGCGGCGCCCGCAACACCTCCCAAAACTGCCAACGGAGGGACGACAAAGATGAAATGACGAAGTCCATTATAAAGCGCCGGGCGAGCCACAACGGCCGCGACAATCGGAAAAAATACGGCGAGGACGACGACAAACAGGGCCGCGCCGCGGCGCAGCGAGACATCGCCGCGATAAAAGGCAATGAGTGCCCCACCTGCGCCGCCGAGACCCAAGACGAGAAAAATTTCGGGGAGCTTCAAGGAAAATAGTTGCGGAAGATAACGCGCCGGCATGTCCGGGACTGAAATCAATTTGCCGGCGAACAGTTCGCGCCAAGGCTTTTCGAAGAAATTGGAAAAGTATTCGCTGGCAAGCACCGGATTGAGCGGCTTGAGAATGGCCCATGGCCACAGCAGCGCCATAATGAAATAGCCGATGGCCAGCGCGGGCAGCACCAACCAGGTGAATTGTGCGGCTCGTGAGATCGCAACGCGCAGATTGCTGGCCCGGCTTTCTTCGAAGAGAATCATGCCGAGAGCGGCGACTCCGCAAGGCGCGAAAACCGCCGCCAGAATGCGGCAACCGAACGCCAAGCCCAGAGCGATTCCGAAGATCGCGACCGTGCGGCGCGACGGGGCCGGATATTCGTCCAGTGTCCGAACGATGGCATAGAGCAGGATAATCATGGCGGTCGCGAAGGGCGCGTCCTTCGGATTGATGTACATATGACCGTCGAACAACGGGCAGGTCGCGAGCAACAAAAGTGCGATAAGCCCGGCGACGGGCCCGCCTATGCGCCGCGCAAGCCGCCATGTCGCGGTGAGGCCCGCCAAACCAACGATAGCGCCTGAAAGCCGTCGCGCTTCGAACAGATCAAGGGCCGTCAATTTGGAGAAAAGCGCGGCGGCCATGTCGAAACCGCCGCCATAGAAATACAGGTTGACGAAGGAGAAGACGCGATCGTTGGTGAAACCCGAACGATAAAGCGTCAGCAGCAACTCGCCGTATTGCGCGTGCGTGTAATCGTCCCAGCCCAGTCCATAGTCGCGGAACGTCAGAATTGCGACGATGGCATCGATAGCCAGCACCAAAAGAGCGATGCGGTCGGCCCACGTTCCGGGGCCGACCGCATGAAGTTGAGCGGCTCGCGCAGGAGCGGGCAGCTACTTGCTCGCTGCGTCGTACATTTCCGCGACATGATCCCAATTCACGAGATGGTCGAGAAATGCCTTGAGGTAGTCGGGACGCCGATTGCGATAGTCGATGTAGTAGGAGTGTTCCCAGACGTCGCAGCCGAGGATCGGTTTGGCGCCGTGGACGAGGGGGCTCTCGCCGTTCGCGGTCTTCATGACGGCAATCTTGCCATCCTTGACGGCGAGCCATGCCCAGCCCGATCCGAATTGGGTGACGCCGGCTTGCGTGAAATCCTCTTTCATTTTCGCGACGGAGCCGAGATCGCTGACGATCTTTTTCTCCAGAGCGCCCGGAATTTTATCGCGGCCACCGTTCGGCTTCATCCACTGCCAGAAGTGCAAATGGTTGTAGTGCTGCCCGGCATTGTTGAAGAGACCGGCGTTCTTGCCGAAAGAGCCCTTCACGATCTCCTCGAGTGACTTGCCCTCCAAGCCGCTGCCTTCCAAAAGCTTGTTACCGTTGTCGACATACGCTTTGTGGTGTTTGTCGTGATGGTACTCGAGCGTTTCGCGCGACATATAGGGCGCGAGCGCGTCATGGGCATAAGGCAGGTCGGGCAACTTGAACGACATCAGGTCCTCCTCACTCGAAAATTCGATTTCGGTTCTATTTCAATGGAGCGTTGGCAGTAGCTGGGCAGGTAACCGCGCGAATGGGTCTCGCGTTCCGCCTCATTAAGCTGGTCGCGCGGCGGTCGCAACGACGGCACTGGCGGAGAAATTGTCCAATAAACTGAATGTCTTAATTGCTGACTCCGCCGTTAACCGAGTTTCAGGGGCTTCTTGGTAAGTTTAGCATTAATTCTTGCGGCTGTACCCGCCGAAAGCGAAAGTTGTGTTGTGCCAAGGGGCTAGCCTGCTCGCTAGCCTGGGAAAGGTTTGCGTATGTCGGTTTTGATGTTTGTCGTCGGCGCATTGGTCGCCGTGGTCGGCCTGGTTCTGATTGCCGCCGGCATTCCCGTCAAAGAATTCAGCTTTGGAAATACACTGATCTTGGCTGGCACCGTGGCGATAACGGGCGGCTTTGTCGTCGCCGGGCTGGGCGCTGTCATCGCTCAGTTGAATCGGATTGCCGACATGCTGGCGGCGCGGCCAGCGACACGGACCGATCGATCCTTGCCGCCTTTCGACATGGGAGCCTCGCGCCTTGGTGCTGGTCCGGGCCAAATTCCGTTCCCTCCCAAGACCAAAATATCCCCGGTCGAGCGCTCCAATGCCGAGCCCGCTTTTGCCGACACCTCTGAAAACGCGGCCATCCCGGAGCAGGCTGCCGACGATCATTTGCCGCCCGTCTTGCGAAATCCAGAGCTCGCGGAGCCCGATGAAACCCCATTGATGCCTCGCCACGTGCCGCAGGCTGTCGCGCCACCAGCGCCAGAGCCGTCGCGCCCGGTGCCACCCGCTGGCAACGCCGGCCCAGCACCGGGCTGGCGCGCACCGCCACCCTTGTCTCCACCGCAGCAGCCCAGTTATTTCGATGCAATGTGGCCTTCGGAGGCGCGTAGTCCGAAAGAGCCGGCGGCCGAATTGGGTGCGGGCTCAAGTGAGGCATCCCGACGCGAGACGGTGATGCGGGAGAGCGTGGTGCGCGAGACTGTTGTGCCGCGGCGCCCGGAGCCAGCCAAACAGGCTGCGGAGACGCGACCTGCACCAGTCCCTGTTTTGAAGTCGGGAGTGATCGACGGAATGGGGTACACGCTTTACGTCGATGGTTCGATCGAAGCGGAATTGCCGGATGGCACTCTTCGGTTCGGCTCGATCGGTGAGCTTCGCGAGCACCTCGAGAAAAATTCCTGAAGACCTAAAAGGCTTTCGGAAGGGCGCCGCAAAAAGACGGCGCCCTTTTTATTTGCCTCGACGACCGTCAATCAAGCAAAGCCGGCATAGAAATACTGTGGTTGTCGATGTTTTCATTGCGAAGATTGAACAGGCTTAGTAAATATCGGTCCTAACGGCGTATTCGCGAGACAGCGGATCGCGACAGAGGACACCTCGTTATGAGCGACTCTCCCGCAGGCGGCCCCCTCATCGCACTGACGGCGGAAATTGTTTCCGCTTATCTGAGCAACAACGCGGTGCCGGCGAGCGACATTCCGGCCCTCATCAACCAGGTGCACACCGCGTTGACGCGGGTGAGCGGCGGAGCCGGCGAGACGCCAAGCGAGCCTCTCAAGCCAGCGGTGTCGGTGAAGAAATCGATCACGCCGGAATACATTGTGTGCCTGGAAGATGGAAAGAAATTCAAGTCGCTGAAGCGGCACTTGCGTACCCAGTACAACATGACCCCCGAACAATATCGCGAGAAGTGGAGCCTGGGTCCGGACTATCCGATGGTCGCGCCGAACTATGCCGCGGCGCGATCGCAGCTCGCGAAGCAGATGGGTCTGGGCCAGCAGCGGCGTCGCCGCGCGAAATAGTCCGCAGCATCACGATTAATGGGGATAAGCGGTAGCGCCGTAGTTGCGCCATGATATAGGTAATAATTCCTATACAAAACATGGACGAGGCGCATGAAGAATTCTGTTCCCCCCGGCGATGATCATGGTGTCGACGCACTCCGTGCGCGCCACCTCGACTTGACCCAACGCGTCATCGCGACGGAAAGCGGTTGCGTCGACGTCATTATTGACGATGCGGAAAGCCCGCTCGCCTGGCTGGCGCGCCGACGTGGGCGCGACGGCCGGCCGATGATTGCCGCTCAGCAGTTTCAGGCGGGGGAGCGCCTGCGCGCGGACTTTACGAGAGCGCACTTGATGCCGCGCACAACCTCCAACTGGACCAATCCGCTGCCTGGCCGCGGAGCCGGCGGCGGTCCCGGCAATTTCGCCGATGTGATGGTGGCGTCACGGCAGCGGGTGCGGCATGCGCTGGAGGCTGTGGGCCCTGAGTTCTCTGGGTTGTTGCTGGACGTCTGCTGCTTTCTGAAAGGTCTTGAAGATGTCGAGCGTGAACGGTGCTGGCCGTCGCGCTCGGCCAAAGTTGTCCTTCAACTGGCGCTCGACCGGCTGGCGCGTCACTACGGATTGAACGCCTATGCGCGCGGACCCGACAATACTGCGGTGCGGACGTGGCTTGCGCCCGGCGAGACGTTTTCGGTGAAGGTCTAGATCAGGCCGCGGAGGCGAGCGCGGCTTTTGCGTCGTTACGAATGCGCTCGACCATCGCGTGCAGACCGTTGGAGCGTTGCGGTGTGAGATTCTCCCGCAGCCCAAGCCGATCGAACGCCGTGATAGCGTCGGTGGCGAGAATGGCGGTGGCTGACCGGCCGGAATAGAGCGCGAAAAGGATCGCTATAAGGCCCTTTACGATATGTGCGTCACTGTCGCCCTCGAAGGTCAGGACCGGACCTGCAGCTTCATCGGTCACATGGGTCGTCAGCCAAACCTGGCTCGCGCAGCCACGGACCTTGTTCGCTTCGATATGATCCGCATCCGGGAGAGGGGGTAATGCGCGGCCGAGCTCGATCACATAGCGATAGCGGTCATCCCACTGATCCAGCAGTGAGAAATTTTCGAAAATCTCGTCGATCCTCGCCATCGTCAGCGCACTCGCCTTGCCTGAAGATTATATAGGCTTCGGATCAGCGGCAGACCAACGAAAAGCAGTCAGAAGAATTTAAGCGGCGGGGCGTCCGACACGAGCTTCGCGGCGCGGCGGCAATGGAATGGGCGAATGCCAGGTCGGCGAAAGATCCGTCGCATTCAACGTGCCGCGTGCGCCGGCGGGCGCTTTACCCTCCTGCGATGCCTTTTCGGCCACCTTGGCACTGATCATTTCATAGATAGAACGCGCGCCGGCTTCCGCCTTTTGTCCGATCGCTACCGCGACCTTGCCGCCGACAACGCAAGCGTCGGGCTGGCGTCCGCAAAAGCCTGCCATATCGGAAACGGCGGCAGTCGCCGCCGATACGGCGCCGGCTGTATCCACATCTGCTTTGCTCGAAGTTGAGTCGTTGCCCGGAAGCAAGACGCAAACGAGTCCAAGCCAGAACGTCATACGCAGCAAAAAGAACATGACCCCTACCCATCATCCCCGGCGGTTTTTCTCCGCCTTTGATGCAAACCGTACCAGACAGGCTTGAAGCTGTCGTTGGAGACAGAGCGATGTTTTTGGCTAGTTTCGACGCAAATCCGAAGCAAATTTTCGGAAGATTTGAAATTCTCGACTTTGTCTAAAGTTGTAGCGATTTGTCCTTGTGGCTTTCGCGGCTTTTGCTGCGCAATCCGCGCGCGGCGACAGCACGGACCATGCCGCTGGACATCGCCGACTTCGGCTTGGCAACGAATGCTTCACCATAACTGCGGCAACCGAAACTTCACCATTCCGCTCAAATGGCGGATTGAAAGATGCGCAAATGCGCGGAAACGCGCTCAAACACTGCGTCCCGTGCGCGCTTTTAGCGTTCGCTTAAGCCGCTCTACCTAAGATTTGGGCATCAAAAAGAAGGGGCGCGTTTCCGGCTCGGGACGCGTACACGGGGACGGTGTGAGTTTGTTCGCGTCATTGAAGCATTACGTCGATGCGCTCGTGCATCCGAGCGTGCGGCAGGACGCTTTGACGTCGGCGCGTCATCGCGCCTTTATCGCTCCGCGGCTTCTTGGCGGGTTTGCCGCACTCGCGACTTTCCCGGCCTTTTTGGCGATGCGCGGCGTCCCCAGCTTGCTTGAGCTTGGTGTGTTCTGCTGGCTCGCGGCGCCGATTCTGCTGGCGTACTTTGTGTCGCGGACCGGCCGTTACGAAAGCGCACATGTGTTGTCTTCGTTGGCCTTGACCGGCCTCGTCGGCGTCGTGGCCTGGTTCACCGGTGGCATCGGCTCTTTCGCCGCGATCTGGCTGGTCGTTGTCCCGCTTGAGGCGGCGCTGTCTGCGTCCCGGCGTGTTGTGGCGACGGCGTCAACATTCGCTCTGGCCGCCGCGGGATTTCTGGCAGTCGCCACCGAAACCCAGCTCATTCCTCCGGCCATGCTTATTGCTGGAAGTCACGCGCCCTGGATTGCGCTTGGCATTATTTCGGCTGCTCTTTATGCGACCGGCTTGGCGCTCGGCGCGGAATCGCTGGCACGCACCAGCTTTTGGCTTCTCTATGCTGAGGAAGACCGCTACCGGCTGCTCGCGCGGAACATGACAGACGTGATCGCCCGCTATCAGCGCGATGGCACTGCTCTATTCATTTCACCCGCGGCACACAGCCTGTTCGGTGTCGCAGCGTCGGAATTGACCGGACACGGACTATTTGACCGTGTCCACGTCGCGGACCGCCCCGCTTATCTCACCGCCATCGCGGATTCCGCGGCGGACGGGGAGGCCCGCTCGCTGGAATTCCGAATTCGCCGCGACGATACCCGTGGCACCAAGTTTGTCTGGGTCGAAATGCGCTGTCGGCCTCTCGACCAGGAGAACGCAGATTCGGACTGCCGCGAGGTCGTGGCAGTGTTGCGCGATGTCAGCGAGCGCAAGTCGCAGGAGCAGGCTCTTGAAGAAGCTCGGGCCGAGTCCGAGCGCGCGAACGCTGGCAAGAGCCGCTTCCTCGCTACTATGAGCCATGAACTGCGGACTCCGTTGAACGCAGTAATCGGGTTCTCCGACATGCTGACAAACGAAACGATCACTCTCGATGCGGCTCGCCGGGACGAATACGCAAGGCTTATCAACAATTCGGGCCGTCATCTATTGTCGGTCGTCAACGGCGTTCTTGATATGTCGAAAATGGAAGCCGGCAGTTTTGAGATCACACCCGAGCCATTTGCTCCCGCCCAAGTCATTATTGGCTGCTGCGACCTGCTCGCGCTCAAGGCGCGCGAAGGCGGCGTTGAACTCAAAACGCAGATCGCGACCGGGCTTCCCGAAATTGTCGCCGACCGGCGCGCGCTGAGCCAGATTTTGCTGAACCTCGTCTCGAACGCCGTCAAATTTACGAATCGCGATGGCGTCGTAATTGTCGCTGCTGAACGCGAAGGAAGTCAGCTTTGCATCTCAGTCACGGATACCGGGGTCGGCATCGGCGACGACGATCTGCCGCGACTTGGCGAAGCATTCTTCCAGGCGCGTGCGTCTTATGATCGCCGCCACGACGGAACCGGTCTCGGTCTGTCGATCGTGAAAGGCCTGGTCCGGCTTCACGGCGGTGAGTTCAAGATTGCGAGTAAGCTGGGCGAGGGAACCTGCGTCACGGTTCGTATCCCGATCGATTGCGAACACAAGCGGCCGCCCGTGCAGCCGATCGATTTGAAACGCAGAAACGAAGAAACGCCGGCCCATGTGCCGGTCGACAACAGGATGAAGAAAAGTGCCTAACCGGACTCGTCAATCAGGAAACGGCCGCACTGCGGGCGTCGTTGCTGTTGTTTTGTCTCACCCCCGCGAAACCCTGGCCGCCTTGACGGCCTTTGCGGCTGCGGCGACCATTTTCATCAACGCACTTTTTCTTCAACACGGGCCGCATCCGGCTCCGATTTTTGGGGCTTCAAAGCCCGCCGTCGCCTTAGCTTCTCCAGCGTCGCGTTCGGCGGCACCCGTCGCTCCGCTGCGCCAGATGGGTACGGTGCCCATCCGGTCGGCCGACTTCGAGCCCGCGGCAGCCCCCCAAAGTTCTTCGACAAAGCCGGCGCCTGTGGCGGTCCGCAACGATCCCATCGCGGATCTCATTACTTCGCCCAAACGTCTCTCCGGCGTGCAACGCGCGCTTGCGGAGTATGGCTATGGGCAAGTCAAGGCGACCGGCCAGTTCGGTCCAGAGACCGAGCAGGCTATCGCGAAGTTCGAGCGCGAACATAAGATGCCCGTGACCGGCCAAATGTCAGATCGTCTCGTAAGGGCTCTTAGCGCCATGACGGGCCGAGCGCTCGATTAGGCCGGAATTCTCTGCCGTTAGTGTTTGTGTTAGACGCGGGCTGGAAGGCTCCGGTCACATGCGTCTGAAATCCGCGATCTGGGTGGCAGCTTATTTGCGCCGGTGCAACGGCGAGGGTGCGTTCGCCACTGTCCGTCGCAAGGGTGCGGAAGAAGCCGGCGCGGTTTTTATCATCATCAACCGTCTTGATGGACGAGCGACACTTTACGGACCGGCGCCGCAAACCGCGTTCGACGATGCTAAGCCGGCCGATCGAGCGTTTGTCGCGATGATTGGATTGCCGGAGCCGGTATCCGAAGCAGAGATCGAAGCCAAATTGAGCAAGGAAGTTCGGTTCGACCCGGACATCTGGATTGTCGAAGTCGAAGAGCGCTCCGGTCGTTCCTTCCTCGAAAACCTAGTCGTCTAGCGCCCGCTATTGCGGAAACGGGCCGCGAGGGAGTCGCTGCGACGCGCGGTGCGCGCGTGATTGGGAGTCGCAGCGGACCGCGCGGTTGGTCGCGTCTCATCATGATAGACACCCTGATGTGCTGCCCGGCGTGATCCGGCGGTGCCCTTCCAGATATCGAGCATCACTTGCGCGGACTGTACGGTGATCTCGTCGTAAAGCGCTGCCAGCTCATAGACGCGTTGCACGGATTGGCCGATGGCTGGATTGAGAAACAGCAAAACGCGCTGAAGAAGCGGCGCGGGCATTCCGATCGCCTTTGTCGCGACAACGATAGCTTCGCCAGACGCGTCTTGGACGACGCGTTGCGCGAGCGTGGAGCTCAGGGGAACAGCGCGTTGCAGAACGCGGGCAAATTCGGCCGAGTTTCGAGTCAGCGCCGCAACTTCCAGGAGTTTGAACGTTGCAGCATCGGCGCCGCGGCGGGGGGCGGCGCTCGCTGTGTCCAGATTTGTGAGAATAAGCCGACGCTCTTCGCTCGAGGCCTGGAAGAAAACGTCCGCCAGTTCGTTTTTTTGAGCAGGTGGTTCCAGCGTGGTCGTTGCGGGAGTGACAGTCAGGCCAGTCAGCGCGGCGAGCTTCTCCAGAATGGCAGTCGGTGCGGCGGGATAGCCGGCAAGCCGCGCGGCGACGGTAGCGCGCGTCACCGGATCGGCATTCTCGATGAGCCGCTGGGCTAATTCGACGTATTGCGCCTCTTCTTCAGGCCGGTGCGACGGCTTCTGGATGTAAAGGTCCGTGAGGACGCGCAGCAATGTCGGTCTGACATCGATGCCGTTGCGGCAAGCGAGGTCGAGGAGGCCTTCAAGCTGAGGGAAAGGGAGCGATTTCGCCATGATCGGTACGCCATACAAGTCCGGGACACCTCCACGATAGACGCCGCTCGTTAGCAGAGCGTTAACCTTGCGGGCCCTTAATTGCCGCGAGGAGCCGATCCCGCCGGCGGGCAAAAGCCTTGAGTCGCGGGTCGTTAGGGGACTGAGATGGGCGAAGTGATCCGATTTCCTGAGGAAGCCGGCAGCGCGCGGGTCGGTCGATATGTCGATTCCAGCACCGAACCCGCGACCGTGATCATTCTTCCGGTGATCCGGATCGATCGGACGCCGGATGGGTCTGGCGATGCCGAGCCGCAAAGCGGCAATGGCCGCCGCCGTCGCCGTCGCGCGACGCGCTGAGTTTAACGACAAAGAACCGATGCAGATCGCACCTCAGCCGACGACGCAGGGGGCTACCCGGATTCGCGGCTTTGCCGCTGGACTAACCCTGTTGGTGTTGACGGGCTGTACGACGGGCGATTTTGGCGAGCCGCGTGGCACCTTCCTGCGCGAGGATATGCATGATTGGGTTGGACCCGAAGCAACCGGCAGCATCGCGTCGCGCTTTGAGCTGACAGACGACGAGCGTTTGATCCGCGATCTCGCCTATCCGCTGATTGAACCGGCCTACGAGCGTCGTCGTTGGTACAGTGTCATCGGCGAATACGGCTACCGCGGCTTCTTTCTGCCCGAGACGTTCGATCGGACGGCTTATGCCGGACGCCTGTTTTCCGACCGCTACCGTTCGCCAGCGGCGCGTTATGCGCAACTGATCGACGACATTCGCAACGACACGACGCGTCTCTCGCAGTTTTTCGAGGCCGGCGCGCGAGTTGGCGACATGGACAGCAAGCGCGAACGAAGCTTGGCCTATATTTCGACGGTCAGCCCCGGTGAACGGGCGGATGCAGCGCGGCGGATTCGCGAGAATGGCGCCATCGTTCGTGCGGTTCAGACTTCGCTCGAACGGCGCGTAGCCGCTTATCGTTTCGCGATGGAGCGGCTGGTCATCCGCTCCCCTTCGCCGCAAGCCGTGGAGGTCGAGCGGGCGCTCAATCAACTGCGCGCGGGGTTGGCCTTTTATCGCAACGGAGCGCCGACAGGCCGAATTACCGGGTTGCCGCTAGGCCGCGCCGAGGCATCGGTCCCTATTTCGAAGTAGCAGCCGCGCGCGGCTCATCCTGAACCTGACAGCGAGCCGCAGCGATGGCAGCCCGTGCCATCGGCAAGAGACCGGGCTCGGGCGCCAAGGCCCGAATGGCAATTAGCCCCGTCGAGGTTGGCGACTCGACGATCAGGCGGTCCGCCGCCGTTACGTCTTCTTCATCGGGCACCTGGGCGCGCTGCTCAGTCGTCATCAGATCCAGCTCGATTGTACGCCGGCCCGCAGCACGGTCATTGATGGCGTAATAAGACACATCGTAGCGCGTATAGAATGACACCGAGGTGTAGCCGGCGATGACCGGCACCGTCAGCTTTACCGGCCCGCGCGACAAGTCGTAACGGCAGACGGCGCCCACGAAAGCGGGATCCATGAACGGCATGCGCGCGCTATCGGGCGTTGGCGGCGGCAGGGCCGCGACAGTATTGACGGGAGCGATCGGCGACAGCCGTGCGTAGGCATCCTGCGTTGCCGTGCGGGGTAGCAGCATAACAGTCGCCAAATGGACGATGGCGCCCAGCACAACGCCGACGAAGAGCAAGATCAGCCAGCGCATCATGGGCAATTTCTCGTAAGGACGGAGGGCATTGGAGCCTCGCGGCCTGCGCGGGTGGAGACGCCAACAGCCGTATCATAAAGCCGGAGCACCAGAAGATAGCGATCGACTCCGCCGGTCGGCAGCCAGTTCCCCGCATTCGCGCGCGGACTGACTGCGATTTGAAAGCTTCCGTCCGCGCGCCGCACGATCTCTTGGCTGGTAAAGCCGTAGCGATTGACGGAATTGGCAACGAGCTGGCCGTCGGCATTGTAGAGGGTCAGGGTCCAGAATCGCGCTGTCGGTGTGATGCCATCAAGAACGACATCGCAGCGGCCGTCGAGAAATTTGCCTTTGTCGTCGGATTGCGCGGAGAACGAGACCCCATCGCCAAGGCCGATCGGCAACTGCCCGGTGCGGGCAATGCTGGCGCGCGCGTAAGGATCGGCGTCGACCGTCCCGGTCTTGGGCCATGCCGTCCATGCGCCGATGGTGAGGGCGCCGAAAGCGGCGCCGCGCGTCAGCGCGAGATAGGTCGCGCCGAGACCGACGACCGTTGCAACGGCAAAGGCGAAAAGGGATCCGAGGAGAAGCCGCACGTTTAATTCGGCCGGATGTCAGAGACCAAAACGGTGCGATACGATAGGCCGTTCATGACCGAAGGGCTAGTTTTGACCGGCACGCAAATCTGGCGTGCCCGGCGAGGTCGACGCAATGGCGCCTCGTCCGACCAGCGCTGCGCCGCGACGGGGCTCGCCGGAGACGGGTACGCCCTTTTGAGACAAGGCGCGATTGGCGTCATCCATCAGGCGCTCAACGCGTACCAGGATATCGGCGCCTTTCCGGGTCAGAGCGACCGGCCGCAGCGGCGGCGGCTCCGCGCTCTTGTTGCGTGCATCGTTGACGGCAACCTGCTGCCGTGCCGGAGGAACAGACACACCGGGCAATTGCTTAACTTCCATACCTTGGTGGGCATACTCCATGATCGCATGCCACGTCATCGCGGGCAGCGAACCACCGGTCATCCGGTTTGTAGACGTGTAGTCGTCGTTGCCGAACCAGACGCCACAGACAAAATTGCCCGTGTATCCCATGAACCAGGCGTCGCGATAATTGTTGGTCGTGCCGGTCTTGCCCGCGGCTGCGACCCCGTCTAGACGCGCGCGCTTGGCAGTGCCGTTTTCGACGACGTTGTTCATCATCTTGATCATGTCCGCGGCGACGCCCGCCGACATGACTTGGCGAGGCTTTGGTCCATCGCGGTCAAACCGCCAAACGAGCTCTCCGGCGCCGGTCCGTACTTCGAGCAGTGCGTGCGGCGTCACGGCCTTGCCAAGATTGGGAAACGTCGCATAGGCGCCGACGTGATCCAGGATCGTCACCTCGTCAGCGCCAATCGGCATCGACGGCGTATCGGGCAATGGGGTGCGAATGCCCATATCGTGAGCCAATTTGGCGATCTTGGTGCGGCCCAACTTCGGATTGCCATCTCCGACAAAAATCGAAAGCTTGACTGCAATCGTGTTGATCGAATGTGTCAACGCTTGAATGAGCGTCATCGAACCGGCGTAACCGTTGCCGTAATTGTGCGGGCACCAGTTGCCGAGGCAGATCGGAGAGTCGACGACAATTGATGTCGGCTTCATGCCTTTCTCAAGCGCCATCGCATAAACATATGGCTTAAACGACGAACCCGGCTGGCGCATTGCGTCGGTGGCGCGGTTAAATTGGCTGGCGCCGTAATCGCGACCCCCCACCATCGCGCGCACTGCGCCGTCGTTTTCCATCAGAACCGTGGCGGCCTGCTTTGCGTGATATTCCTGGCCGTATTGGCGGAGAGAGTTTTCGATTGCGACTTCAGCCTGTCGCTGAATGTTGGTGTCAAGCGCGGTACGAACAACGAAGACGCGCTCGGACATGGATTTCGGGAATTTGTCGACGAGCTTCCGCATCTCGTCGAACGCCCAATCGAGATAGTAATTCGGTGCGCGTTCGTCGCGGCGATCGACAGGGGTAGCGGGATTGCGCCGCGCGCCGAACACCTGACCTTCGGTCATGAATCCGGCTTCGATCAGATTGTCTAGCACTACGTTGGCGCGGGCGCGCGCTGCCGGCAGATTGACGTGCGGCGCGTATTTGGTCGGCGCCTTGAACAGACCGGCGAGCATCGCGCTCTCAGCCAGGTTCACGTCGCGCGCCGACTTGTTGAAATAATACTGCGCCGCAGCGTCGACGCCGAACGCGCCGCCGCCCATATAGGCGCGGTCGAGATACAGTTTGAGAATCTCGTTCTTGGTGAGCCGCGCCTCGAGCCACATCGCAAGGAACGCTTCCTTGATCTTGCGGTCGAGCGTTCGCTCGTTCGACAGAAACAAATTCTTGGCGAGCTGTTGCGAGAGGGAGGAGCCGCCCTGTACGACGCCGCCGGCGCGCGCATTGGTGACGACGGCGCGCATGGTGCCCGCGATGTCGATGCCGAAATGGTCGTAGAAGCGGCGATCCTCGGTCGCGAGCACGGCCTTGATCAGAGAATCCGGAAACTGGTCCAGCGGGATCGAGTCATTATGCCGGATGCCGCGCGAGCCGACCTCATTGCCGTAGCGGTCGAGGAAGGTCACCGCGAGATCCGACTTCTTGAGCCAGTCGTCGTCCGACGTCATCTGGAACGCGGGGGTCGCCAGAGCGAGCATCAGGATCATGCCGCCCATGCCGAGCGTGGCGCCTTCCGAGACGAGTTCGTTCGCCCAGCGCCGCCAGCCCGAGACATGGAAGCGGTCCATGAACATCGTGTAGCGGCCCCACGCCTCGCGCAGGCCGGAGCCCGAGCGGAACATCGAGGAATCGACCCAGGCGTCGAGCGCCAGCATGAAGCGCTTGAACGAGGCCTTCCAATCGTCGGGAAAAAGATCGCGCATCGGCGGCGGGTGCGGCTCGCTTTGGCCCAGCCTCGCGGCGGGCAAATTCAGGGTTTCGAGTCAGTCTTTTACCCGAAGGAGGGTGGCGGGACCATGTCAGAAGATGGTGAACGCCGGCGCGGCAGGTGCAAGGTGAATGCCAATTGCGGTGAAAAAGCGCCGGATTTCCTCGCGCCGGCCGGGTTTCGCCCCCGGTAAACCGGCTATAACCGCGCCATGACTCGTCCCCTCAAGGCGCGCAAGCCTGTCCCGCACGCGGAACCCGACGAACCGCTTCCGTTCTGGAAGACCAAGAAGCTCGGCGAGATGACGCCGCGCGAGTGGGAGAGCCTGTGCGACGGCTGCGGCCGCTGCTGCCTCAACAAGCTCGAGGAGATCGGCACCGGCAAGACCTTCTTCACCAACGTCGCCTGCAAGCTGTTCGACAGTGAAAGCTGCCGCTGCACCGACTATGCGAAGCGCAAGGCGAAGGTGCCGGATTGCGTGCAGCTCTCCTCGCGCAATGTGCGGCGCATCGTCTGGCTGCCGCCGACCTGCGCCTACCGGCTCGTCGGCGAAGGCCGCGACCTCTACTGGTGGCACCCGTTGGTGTCCGGCGACCCGGAGACCGTGCACACGGCGCGCGTCTCGGTGCGCGGCCGGCAGACGGTGTCGGAGATCGGCATCCCGGACGACAAGCTCGAGGATTACATCGTCGATTGGCCGGGGAAGGTGCCAAAAGGCATTAGGAAATAAATCCTTGACAGCGTGACGCTCGCTTCCTATGTGGAGCGTATGTCCCACCCCCGCGACATCAAACCCGATCCGTATCGCGCGCCGACGCGCGAGGAGATTACGCGGGCCCGCGATATGTATGCGCAGGGCTTCACGGTTTCGCGCATTCTCGCCGCGACGGATATGAGCCTCGGCACGCTGTATTACTGGCTGGATGGCGGCGTGCAGGAGGAGGGCGTCGCGTCGCTGCCGCCGATCCCGCGCCGCAAGCTCGTGGTCGGCAAGCGCCGCCGCGCGCTCAAGACCGACTCAATTTCGCTCACAGCGCGGCTGTGGCGTACCGCCGAGCGGCAGGTGCGCGACGTCGAGGAACGCCTCGCGTTGCCGCAGCGCTCGGGCCCTGAGCGCGAACGCGACGTGCGTATGCTCAGCGTGCTCACCCGCACCTTGCGGGACCTCACGACGATCGACCGGCTGCAGCCGCCGGACGATCCGGCTGAGCCCAAACCGGTGGACGACGATCTGCCACCCGAGGATCAGGACGAATTTCGCATCGAACTGACGCGGCGTATCCACGCCATCATCGCGGCCAAGAAGGACGAGGCAGCGATGCCCGTCCAGCCGGAAGCGCCATAGGCTGCATATCGCCCGCGCACCGTCAGGCATTGAACTTTCTTTGTCCGGCGGGCATTACGGGATGATGTCCGCCGCCAAAACCCCGAAAGCCAAGCCGAAGGCCGCGCCGAAGCAGGCGCAGACCGTGCAGGAGGAGCCGGGGCGGCTCACGCATCCTGAAATCCGCGCCATCGTGCTCGGCATCATGCTGGCGATGTTTCTCGGAGCGCTCGATCAGACCATCGTCGCGACTGCGCTGCCGACCATTGGGCGGCGGTTCAACGATCTGTCGCAACTGTCCTGGGTGGTGACGGCGTATCTGCTCACCTCGACGGCGGTGACGCCGCTGTACGGAAAACTCTCGGATATTCATGGGCGTAGAACCATGATGCTGATCGCGATCGTGATCTTCATCGCGGGATCGATCGCCTGCGCGCTGGCGCCGAATATGCTCGCGCTGGTGTTGAGCCGCGCGCTGCAAGGCCTTGGCGGCGGCGGATTAATGGCGCTGGCGCAAACCATCATCGCCGACATCGTCTCGCCGCGCGAGCGCGGCCGCTACCAGGGTTACATCGGCGCGGTGTTCGCGACGTCCTCGATCGGCGGCCCGGTGCTCGGCGGATTGCTGACCGAGCATCTCGACTGGTCGCTGATCTTCTGGATCAACCTGCCGCTCGGTCTCGCCGCGCTCGGCATGACCTCGAATGTGCTCAAGCGCGTCCCTTTTGTGCCCCGTAAACACAAGCTCGATATTCTCGGCGCGCTGACCATGATCGCCGCCGCGGTGCTGCTGCTGCTCGCGCTGTCGTGGGGTGGACGCAACTTCGACTGGATCTCGGCGCCGATCGCGGCGCTGTTCATTCTCTCCGGCTTCTTCTGGGTGCTGTTCGCGTGGCGGCTGGTCTCGACGCCGGAGCCGTTTCTCCCGCTCGCGGTGCTCGGCAATCCGGTGGTGCGCTGCGCGACTTTGGCCGGGGCCTGCACGATGGGCACGTTGGTCGGCATGACAATCTTCGTGCCGCTCTATTTCGAGGTGGTATTGCATCTGTCCGCCAGCCAGTCCGGCATCGCGCTGATCCCGCTGATGGGCGTCACGCCGCTCGCCTCCACGGTAGTCGGCAAGGCGATGTCGAAGGTGACGCATTACAAGCGCATGCCGCTGCTCGGCCTGCCGCTCAGCATCGCCGCGCTCGGCGCGCTGGCGATCTGGCCGGCTTCGATGCCGATCCCGCTGGTGCTGACGCTGCTCGCTGTGGTCGGTTGCGGCATGGGCGCGCTGTTCCCGGTGTCGACCGTGTGCATGCAAAACGCCGTGACGCGCCAGCAGATGGGCGTGGCGACCGGCGCGGCCAATTTCTTCCGGGCGCTGTTCTCGGCTCTGGTCGTCGCGATACTGGGAGCCATCGTGCTCGGCGGCCTCGGCGGCGTCACCGGCATGTCGATCGAGATGCTGGCGCGCCAGGCGTCGGCGGCCGATCTCGCTTACGCCTTCCGCTTCGTGTTCCTGACCTGCGCGCTGATCCTTGCTTTCGCGCTCACGTTCACGATTGCGATGGAGGAACGGCCGCTCAAGAGCTCGGCGGAGGCCTCGCCCGCCGCCAATGCGCCGCAGGGGCCCGGCACGCAGATTCCCAAATAGGGGCTCCATCGGCTATGCTCTCCACATGACGCCACGCCGACTCATCACCGCCGTCGCTCTTGTCCTGCTCGCTGCCACGCTGGTGGGCTGCACGCGCTGCGGCTGGGTCTGGAACGACCGGCCGGGCGTGTGCCGGGACGATGCGCCGGTACGCTGACCGGCCGGATGCGCGCGCTCTCCGCCAATGCCGTCACTCTGCTGCTGACGATGGGGCTGTCGGCCCTGGTGTCCGCCTGCGCCGGCGTCGTGCCGGGTGGCGATCCGCAGGTGAGCATGACCACCACGCCCGCGCCGGTGGCGTCGCCGGTGAGTTACGGCGTGCTCGGCGCGACGGTGGCGCGGGCGCCTTCGGCCTCGCCGCCCAATTACCGCCAGCTCACCGCCGACGAGGCGGCGGTGGTGTTGAAGGACCAGAATTTCGCCGGGGCGCAATTGTCCTCGCTCGCCGCGCCGCGCCAGACCCAGCTCGGCGACTGGGTGGCGTGCCTGCGCACCTTCGGAGAAAAGGGCGGCACCTTCGCGGTGTCTTATGAGGGCGGCAAGGTGCTCGATATTCGCCGCGCGGTGGCGATCGACCGCTGCGACAGCGCGGATTACGCGCCGCTGCCGCGCCCGCGCAAAATCAAGAAAGACGATGCCGCCGAGGGCCGGCCAAGCTGAGGCCGCCGCATCTTTGCCGCGATGGCATGGTGCGCTAACCTCCGTGGTCCTTCGACGCCGGAGCCTGTGCCATGAGACTGTCCCCGATGCGCGCGCTTGCGATCCTGCTGCTGGCGGTAGCATGGCTGCTGCCGGCCTCCGCGGCGCGGGCGCAGATGCTGCCGGGCTTCAACATGCTCCAGCAGGAGAAGCCGAAGACGCAGGACGAGGTGGACCGCGAACGCGAAACCGACTCGGCCTATCGCGAAGCGCAGAAAAAGATTCCGAACCAGCAGCAGTCGTCGGATCCGTGGGGCACGATCCGCGAGCCGGCCAAACCCGCCGCACCAGCAAAGAAACAGGCCGGCGCCAAACAATAATTCCGGCGCGTGACGAAGCGGTGGACAACTCCATCGCTCGTAGGAAAATAGTCCTTGACAGCGTCACGCTGCCCGGCTATGGTTTGGGCACGCTCCACAATTGCATCGGGACACTGACCGCGCTGTGCGGGGAACAGGCGCGTCGCAACGGCGTTGTCACCCCTGATGCCAACCGCGGAGGGTGACAGCGATGCCTGAGAAATATGGTGACCAGATCGTTGAGACGGCGCGAGAGGCGCGCGGCGCGGAACGCGGGCCTACGACGTTCGTGGTGCTGACGACCAGCACGCTGGCCGTCACGGTGGTGTTCCTGATCGTCTGGCTGGCGTTCTTCCACAACGCGGCCTGACTTTGGCGGCCTGATTTGGGCCGCCTGAACGGACGGCATACAGATTTTGAAACGAGGCCGTGGCGCGGCAAGCGCCGCGGCCTTTCGCTTTGCAGGCTTCGCATGACCGACATTCCAGAGGCGGCGCGGCGCGCCCGGCAGATGTATGCCGAGGGCGCGACGATCGTCGCCATTAAAGCGGCGACCAAGCTGACGCATCACGCGCTCTATCGATGGCTCGAAGGCGGGCCGGGCGGCGCGCTGCCGCCGCTCACCAAGCGCCGCATCGTCAAGCGGGCCCGCATCAGCGCGGGCGACCGCAATTCGGTGATCGCGCGCATCATGCATTCCTCGGAACGTCAGGTCGCCGAGATCGAAAAGCGGATCGGGACGCCGGATGACCAAGGCGACAAGGACGCGCGCACGTTGGCGATGATCTCACGCACGATGCGCGAACTGACCGCGATCGAGGCGATGAACAGGGAATTGGACAAGCCGGCGGCAGCCGCGCGCGAAGACGATCACGACAGGCCGCCCGATGACATCGACGAATTCCGCAACGAGCTTACGCGACGCATACACGCAATTATTGCAAACCGGCGGGCTGCCGGACCTGATGGCGGTGACAACGCCTGAATGGCGGCATCGCATCCTCGGTGACTGGGGTTCGTTCGCCCACGGCCACCAGCGCGAGCCGGTGCTCGCGGCAAACGGCAAGCCGTGGACCACCTGGCTGATGCTGGGCGGGCGCGGCGCGGGCAAGACGCGCGCCGGCGCCGAATGGGTGAGGGCGCAGGCACTGGCCGATCCGAACGCGCGCATCGCGCTGATCGGCGAGACTGAACACGATGTCCGTGAAGTGATGATCGAAGGCGTGTCCGGCTTGCTCCCGGTGCACGCGCCCCACGAGCGGCCGCGCTGGATCCCCACCCGCGCGCGGCTCGAATGGGGCAATGGCGCGGTCGCGCAGGCTTTTTCGGCGGATGTACTGATCGCAGAATGCGCGGCCTTCACGATCGCGCTGGGGCACGCTCTGTGGCACGGCGAACCACAAACGGTGAACGGCTTTGCCAATTTATCCGGCCTCATCATGGCGTACATGGCGGCCCGGTTTGGCGTTCTCGGCGTCTATGTGTCGGGCCGGTCCAGAGAAAAGCAGGCAGCCGCGACCGGGCAGCCCGCGCCCACAGTTCTTCGCGAATTGATCAACACCGCCATCAAGCGCAAATAACTTCCACTTCCTTCCTCTCGCGTCAGCCGTCACACTCTCCGTATGTCGGAGAGATTCCCATGAACGTGCGTGACGCCGTTGCAGCCCGGTACTCCTGCCGGGCCTTCCTTCCCACACCCGTTCCTGAAGCCACCGTGCGCGAGATCGTTACGTTGGCGGCGCGCTCGCCCTCGGCCGGCAACATGCAGCCCTGGCGCGTCTATGCGCTCGCCGGCGAACCACTCGACAAGCTCAAGGCGTTGCTCGCGCCACGGATGAGCGAACTGCCGAAGGGCGAGGGCACCGATTACACCATCTATCCCGAGCCGCTTGGCGAGCCGTATCACGCGCGACGCTTCGAGGTCGGCGAACTTCTTTACGGCGCGATCGGCGTTCCGCGCGCGGACAAAGCGGCGCGCTACCGGCAATTCGCCCGCAACTGGCTATTCTTCGATGCGCCGGTCGGGCTGTTTTTCGCGCGTGAAAAGGCGCACGGGCCGGCGCAGTGGGCCGATATCGGCGGCTATCTCCAGACCGTCGCTTTGCTCGCCAAAGATTACGGATTGGACACCTGCCCGCAGCAGGCTTGGGTGTCCTTTCACCGCACGGTCCGCTCCTTCCTCAATCTCCCTGACAACTTGATGATTTATTCGGGCATGGCCCTCGGCCATGCAGACGAAGCGGCGCCGATCAATCGATGGCGTTCGCCTCGCGCGTCGCTCGATGACTTTGCGGCATTTTCTGGTTTTCCGTCGTGATGGAACGCAAATCCGCCGGAATGCGTTCAGCCGCTATTCACCCCTCGGCCCTTAAGACCCCCACCATGCGTTTCCCCGCCATTGCCGCGCTTCTCATTTTTCTGACGGCGCCGGCCGCTGCCGCCGATTCGGGCGAACGCACCTGCCTCGACAAGGAAGCACAAAGAAACGCCGTTTCGTCCCATCAAGCCATCACGCTCGGCCAGGCCATCCGCACAATTCGCCCGAAAAACAAGGGTGAAGTGGTGCGAGCGCGCCTCTGCCGCGGGCCTAACGGGCTCGTCTATATGCTGACTCTGCTGTCGCGCAGTGGCAAAGTAACGCGCGCTACCGTCGATGCCGCAAACGGCGCCGTCGTGAGCGGGGGCTGAGGGAGAACAAGACTTTGCGCCTCCTGGTCGTCGAAGACGATCCCGATCTCAACCGCCAACTCGCAACCGCGCTGACTGAAGCCGGTTACGTCGTCGATCGCGCTTTCGATGGCGAAGAGGGTCATTACCTCGGCGAGAGCGAGCCATACGACGCCGTCATCCTCGATATCGGACTGCCAAAGATGGACGGCATTTCCGTGCTTGAAGGCTGGCGCCGCGCCGGCCGTGCGATGCCCGTTCTCATGCTGACGGCGCGCGACCGCTGGAGCGACAAGGTGCAGGGCTTCGACGCCGGCGCCGACGATTACGTTGCCAAGCCCTTCCACCTCGAAGAGGTGCTGGCGCGTGTGCGCGCTCTGTTGCGCCGTTCGGTTGGTCATTCCAAAAGCGAATTCGTTTGCGGCCCTGTGCGGCTCGATACGCGTACCAGCCGCGTTTCGGTCGATGGCAACCCGGTCAAGCTCACCAGCCACGAATACCGCCTGCTCGATTACCTGATGCATCACGCCGGCCGTGTCGTGTCGCGCACCGAACTGGTCGAGCATCTCTACGATCAGGATTTCGACCGCGACTCCAACACCATCGAAGTGTTCGTCGGCCGCATCCGCAAGAAGCTCGGCGTCGACATCATCCAGACGGTGCGCGGACTCGGCTACCTGCTGACACCTCCCAACGCCTAAATGCGCGGCAATTCCCTCGCGCTGCGTCTCTTCCTTTCGGCGACGGCGTGGGCCGTCGTCATCCTTGTCATCACCGGCATTGTGCTGTCGTCGCTGTATCGTCAAGCCGTCGAACGTGCGTTCGACCGCCGGCTTGGCGTGTATCTGCGCACGCTGGTGGCCGATGTCGCCGCGCCGGAAGAGGGCGGCGAGAAATTCCCGCAGTCGCTCGGCGAGCCGTTGTTCGAGTTGCCGCTCTCGGGCTGGTACTGGCAGGTGACGCGCCTCGACGCCACCAAAAAGGACATTCGCGCGTCACGCTCGTTGTGGGACGGAGGCCTGCCGCAGCTTCAGACGCAGGGCGTCCCGGCCACCGCGACCGGATCGCGCGAAGGTTACGTCTATGGCCCGGAGGAACAGCGGCTGCGCCTGCTCGAACGCAATATCGACCTCGGCGAGGATGGGCATTTCCTCGTTTCCGTCGCCGGCGATGCGGCCGAGATCGTCGAGGAGACGCGTTCTTTCGATCAGGCACTGCTGCTCACGTTCACCGTGCTCGCGGCGGTGCTGCTGCTCACCACCATGTTTCAGGTCCGGTTCGGCCTCGCGCCGCTCAAACGCATTTCGGAGAGCCTTGCCTCGATCCGATCCGGGCAGGCGGAACGTCTCGAGGGAAAATTCCCGGAGGAAATTGCGCCGCTGGCCCGTGAAACCAATGCCTTGATCGAAGCCAACAAGGAGATTGTCGAGCGCGCACGCACCCATGTCGGCAATCTGGCGCACGCGCTGAAGACGCCGATCTCCGTGATGGTGAACGAGGCAGGCGCGCGGGGCAGCGATCTGTTCGCGCAGAAAGTGCTCGAACAAGCCGATATCATGCGCGATCAGGTCGCGCGTCATCTCGAACGGGCGCGGTTGGCGGCACGTCTCACCACGGTCGGCAGCATCACTGAAGTGGCGCCTGTCGTGGTCGCGCTGGCGCGCACGATGGAAAAAATCCACCGCGACAAGAACATCGCGGTCGATGTGAAGGCGGACGAGACGGTCCGGTTCCGCGGCGAGCGGCCGGACCTCGAAGAGATGATCGGCAATCTTGTCGATAACGCCTGCAAATGGGCAGGTTCGCGCGTTTCGGTCGAGGCCGGTGTCGAGCGGCCCGATCCGGCGAGCGAGCGGCAGATCGTGCGCATCGTGGTCGACGACGACGGGCGTGGCCTGTCGCCCTCGGAACGCGAGCAGGTCGCCAAGCGTGGCCGGCGGCTCGACGAGACCAAGCCGGGTTCGGGACTGGGTCTCTCCATTGTGGTCGAATTATCGGCGCTCTATGGCGGCAATCTTACTCTCGGGTCCGCGCCGGCGGGCGGATTGCGTGCCGAACTCGTCCTTCCGGCGGCCTAAATTCCGCGCAACCTCATCCAGACATAGAGGCCGATCGTCGAGATGACGATGAGGCCGAGCGCAAACGGGTAGCCGTAGGCCCATTGCAGCTCCGGCATGATCCGGAAATTCATGCCGTAAATCGCGCCGATCACCATCGCAGGCGTCAGCAGAAGCGTCACGAAAGTGAGAACGTTCATGACCTTGTTCTGCAACAAGCCGATATAGCCGTTCACGCCGTCGAGCAGGAAATTCGCTGTCTGCGACAGATCGACCTCGGCCTCGTCGATCGATTTGAGGTCGTGCTCGAAGGTTTGGAGTTTTGGAATAAGCGTTTTAGCCCGATCCTGCTCGCGCAAGAAAGCGGTCATCCGGCGAAAGCTCAGGACGCTGCGGCGCAGCTTCACCAGGATTTCCTGGCTTTCGCCGAGTTGCGTGAGGATGTGCTCGAGCTGGCGGTTGCGCTTGCGTGGGGAGGTCCGCAGCCGCCGCCGCAATGCTTTGCTGGCATGGTGCTGGAAGACAGCATCGTTGATGCAGGCCAGATCGTCACCGACCTTGTCGAGGATATTGTCGGTGTGATCGACCAGCATGTCGAGGATCGCCGCGAAGATGTCATCGCGATTGGAATTGTGTGTGAAGCAGTTTTCGCACTCCTTCACGAGCGGCGTGAGACCGGCGGTGCCGTGATCTGACACCGTGACGAGTGCTTTTTGGGCACGAATAAATGTGATCTTGAGAAGATGCGGATCCTTTCCGTTTTCCAGCGTAACGAGTAGCCCCGTCATCGTCAGTTGCCGCTTGTCGGCGCTGAAGTGGCTGGAGACCTGAAACGGCTCGTACTCGTTGACCTGCGCGAGCTCGATATCGACGGTCTTCTCGACGAGATCGATCTCCTTTTTCGTCGGCGTGCACAGGTCGATCCACTGCGCATGGCGCAGCGCCGCCGCGTCGATGTCGCCGTCGGCCTCCTCAAGCTGGCCATTCTTGATGCGGTAGGTGCGCAGCACCCGCGTCTCCAAAGCCCGATAATCCAGCGCGGAACAACGCCGAAGCAGCCTTCCGGTTGCGGCAAGTCGCCGTTTTGCCCCAATCCTGCTGTCGGCTACACTGGCACACGTCGATTACGACGCTTTTCGGGGGATTTTCATGCCGGTTCGTGAGGTTGCGCGCGCGGTCGTCGCGCTGGGTTTTGCCGCGGCTCTGGCGGCTTGCGCAGGAAGCCCCGATGGCAGCGGCCCCGGTCCGCGTGAGAACACCGGGACGCTCTTGGGCGCCGGCGGCGGCGCACTGCTTGGCGCGGCGGTGGCGGGCGGCGGCACTGGCAATCGTCTCGCGGGCGCCGCGATCGGTGGCCTTCTCGGCGGCCTGATCGGCAACCGCATCGGCAACGCGATGGACGAGGAAGACAAGCGGCGCGCCTATGAAGCGCAGATGGCCGCGCTCGAAACGGGGCCGTCTGGCGCGCCGGTCGCCTGGAAGAATCCGGACAGCGGGCGTTACGGCTCGATCGTGCCGGGTCCGGCGTATCAGGCCAGCGGCCGCAATTGCCGCTCTTTCACCCACACCATTTATATCGACGGAACGCCGCAGACGGCGCGTGGCACCGCCTGCCGCAATCCGGACGGCACCTGGGCCCCTCTGACATAACGCGCCTCGCCTGAGCAGGGCCGCTGGTGTATCTCCTGCGCGCCTGTATGCGCGTTAGGAAGGCCGGATGGCGCTTTGGCTGATATTTGTAACGATGACGGCAGCGGCGATCCTCGCCGTGCTGTGGCCGTTGTCGCGCCAACGCGCGGCGCGGCCTGCCGGCACGGATGTCGCCGTTTATCGCGATCAGCTCGAGGAAATTGCGCGTGACCGCACGGCGGGGCTGATCGGTGAAGCGGAGGCAGACGCCGCGCGGATCGAAGTGTCTCGGCGGCTTTTGGCCGCCGCTGATACCGGCCCGGTCGTGTCAGAATCCGCCGGCCACACGTTTCGCCGCCGTGCCGTCGCCCTTGCCGGTCTCGTTGTTGTGCCCGTTCTCGCAACGGCGATCTATCTCGCGCTTGGCTCGCCAAATTTGCCCAGCGCGCAACGCGATGCGCGCTCCCTGGCGCCAGAGAACCGCTCAATCCAGAGTCTGGTCTCGCAGGTCGAGTCCCACATCGAACGCAATCCGAACGATGGCCGCGGCTGGGAAGTGCTGGCGCCGGTCTATCTGCGAATGGGCCGCTTCGATGACGCTGTGAAGGCGCGGCGCAATGCGCTGAACCTTAATGGCGAGACGGCAGAGCGGCAGTCCGACCTCGGCGAGGCGCTGATGGCGGCTGCCAACGGCATCGTCACCGCCGACGCCAAAGCCGCGTTCGAACGCGCTTTGGCGATCGAGCCCGGTCATCTCAAGTCACGATTTTTCATCGGAGTGGCCGCGCAACAGGACGGCGCGCGGGACAAGGCGGCCGAGATCTGGCGAAGCATGCTGGCCGAGGCGCCGCCCGACGCGCCGTGGGCACCGGCCGTGCGGCAAGCGCTCGCGGACATCGGCGCGCCGGGGCCGAATGCACAAGACATGGCGGCGGCTTCCCAGATGAGCGAGGGCCAGCGCACCGAGATGATCCGTGGCATGGTCGATGGACTGGCGGCGAAACTCTCGCAGGACGGCTTGGACGTCGATGGCTGGCTGCGGCTGCTGCGCGCCTATATGGTGCTTGGCGAACGCGACAAGGCACAGGCCGCCGCGATAAATGCCCGCCGCGCGTTGGCCAGCGACCCGGATAAGCTCAAGCGCGTCGAAGACGCCGTCAAAGGACTTGGTATCGAAGGATGACGCGCAAGCAGCGGCGGCTCATTTTGATCGGCGGCAGTCTCGGTGTGCTGGCGCTTGCGGCGGCGCTGGTGTTGAGCGCGCTGCGTCAGTCGATCGTCTTTTTCAATTCGCCGAGCGATGTCATCGAGCAGAAGATGAGCGCCGGGCAGCGCATTCGTCTCGGTGGCTTGGTGAAGCCGGGCAGCATCTCGAAGGGCGATGACCTTCGTATTTCGTTCGTCGTCAGTGACGGAAAGAGCGAGATGGCTGTCGGCTATCAAGGCATTGTGCCGGACCTGTTCCGTGAGGGGCAGGGCGTCGTGGTGGAGGGCGTTTTGCAACCGGGCAGCACGCTCAAGGCCGATAGCGTCCTCGCCAAGCACGACGAGCGCTATATGCCGCGCGAAGTTGCGGACGCACTGAAGAAGGCTGGGCGCTGGCAGGAAGGCGGCGGGCAGGGCGGAGCGCCCGCGAAATGATCCCCGAACTTGGACATTACGCGCTGGTTCTCGCGCTTGCGCTGGCTTTGGTGCAGTCGATTGCGCCCTTGATCGGCGCCCGCATGCGCGACGACACGCTGATGCGGCTCGCCGGCTCGACCGCGCTGGCGCAATTCGCCTTCGCTGCGTTGTCGTTCGTGGCGCTGGCCGCAAGTTATGCGCGGTCTGACTTCTCGGTCATGAATGTGTACGAGAATTCCCACTCGCTGATGCCAGCGATCTACAAGCTGACCAGCACGTGGGGTAATCACGAAGGCTCGATGCTGCTGTGGGTGTTGATCCTGGCGCTGTACGGCGCGCTGGTCGCACTGTTCGGCGGCAATTTGCCTCTGAGCCTCAAGGCCAATGTGCTGGCCGTGCAGGCCTGGATCGCGAGCGCGTTTTATCTCTTTATCCTGTTCACCTCGAACCCGTTCGCGCGCTTGGCCGACCCGCCATTTGAGGGCCGCGACCTCAATCCCATCCTTCAGGACATCGGGCTCGCGATCCATCCGCCGCTGCTTTACCTCGGCTATGTCGGCCTCTCGATCGCTTTTGCATTCGCGGTCGCTGCGCTCATCGAGGGGCGGATCGATGCGGCATGGGCGCGTTGGGTACGTCCCTGGACGCTGGCCGCATGGATGGCGCTCACCGTCGGCATCGCGATGGGATCGTACTGGGCCTATTACGAGCTTGGCTGGGGCGGCTGGTGGTTCTGGGATCCGGTCGAAAATGCGTCGCTGATGCCGTGGATCGCGGCGACCGCGTTACTGCATTCCGCCGTGGTGATGGAAAAGCGTAACGCGCTCAAAGTATGGACGATTCTGCTCGCCATTCTCGCGTTCTCGCTGTCGCTGATGGGGACATTCCTGGTTCGGTCCGGCGTGCTCACCTCGGTGCACACGTTTGCCAGCGATCCGACACGCGGCGTCTTCATCCTCGGTATTCTGGTGATTTTCATCGGCGGCAGCCTCGCGTTGTTCGCCTGGCGCGCGCCGCTGCTCAAGCAAGGTGGCTTGTTTGCGCCGATCTCACGTGAAGGCGCGCTGGTCTTCAACAATCTTTTTCTGGTGACGGCGTGCGGGACGGTTCTGGTCGGCACGCTTTACCCGCTGGTTCTTGAGGCCTTGACCGGCGACAAGATTTCGGTCGGCGCGCCTTTCTTTAATCTCACATTCGGTCCGCTTTTCATTCCGTTGCTGCTGGCCGTGCCGTTCGGGCCGCTCTTGGCGTGGAAGCGCGGCGACCTGCTGGGCGCTGCGCAGCGCCTGATGGCTGCGGCCGCGATCGGGATCGTCGCGATCACCGTCGTCTATGTCGCGGAAGACGGTCACGATGCGTCGCTCGCGCCGTTCGGCATCGGTCTCGCATTTTACGCCATGGCCGGCGCATGGACTGATCTGATGGACCGGACAGGCGCGTTCCGCTTGCCGCTCCGCGTATCGCGCATGAGGGCAGCGGGGCTGCCTCGCTCGGTGTGGGGTACGGCGCTGGCGCATTTCGGGCTCGGTGTCTGCCTGCTCGGCATCGTGTGCGAGAGCCACTGGGGCAGCGAGCGCATCGTCGCGCTCAAGCCGTCGCAAACCGTGTCGATCCGACACTATGATCTCACGTTCGAAGGGATTGTGCCGCGCGAAGGGCCGAACTTCCGTGAACTCGCTGCGCGGTTTTCCGTGCGCCACGGTGGCGTCGTCATCGGCACGATGGAGCCGTCGAAACGGACCTTCGCCGCACGCAGCACGACGACGACGGAAGCCGCGCTGCTCACCCGTGGCGTCAGCCAGCTCTACCTTTCGCTCGGGGATTCGGAGGGAGATGGTTCGGTGGCGGTCCGCCTCTATCACAAGCCGCTGGTGTTGCTGATTTGGCTTGGCGCGGTGGTGATGGCGCTCGGCGGCGCCTTGTCTTTGTCGGACCGGCGATTGCGTGTCGGGGCGCCCAAGCCCGCGACGCGATCGACTTTAGCGCCGGCGGAGTAAGCGCGATGCGATCGCTACTCGCCGCTGTTTTTCTCCTGCTCGTTGCTGGCTCGGCATTGGCCGTACAGCCGGATGAAATTCTCACCGATCCGGGATTGGAAGGCCGTGCGCGCGCGTTGTCGCGCGAATTGCGTTGCATGGTTTGCCAGAACCAATCGATCGACGATTCGGATGCGCCGCTCGCGCGCGACCTGCGCATTCTGGTCCGCGAGCGGTTGACCGCGGGCGACAGCGACAAGCAGGTCATCGACTTTCTGGTGTCGCGTTACGGCGACTTCGTGCTGCTGAAACCGCCTTTCGCGTGGCGGACGGCTCTGCTCTGGGCGGTGCCACCGGGCCTTCTGGTCATTGGCGCTGCGATGCTGTGGAGCTTCGCACGCCGCCGGACGGCATCCGAAAGCAGTGTTCCGGAATTGACGGCGGATGAGCAGCGCAGGCTGTCGGCCGTCATGGAGGACCATGAGGCCAATCGGCCCGTTTAGTCCGCTGATTTTACAAGAGAATCTATCTCCACACCTTACGAAGAATTAATCTGCCCGACAGCGCGCGGTAAGGCGCGCGTCCCCATCTTCAGCTTCGAAACGGCGCGTCGCGCGCCACGAAATTGAGATGGAGACGCTCTTATGATGTCCACCCCCAACGAGCGGCGCTTTTCAGTGCGCCGGCTCGCTCTCGCCACAACCGCCATTATCGGCCTCAGCGCGTCGGCGCTTGTCTTTGCGCCGTCGCTGCCGCAGTTCGGCGCGCCCGCCGCACATGCGCAAAACCTGACCGAGCAGGCCAAGAAGGTGGCGGCCCCGGTCGGTTTCGCCGATATCGTCGAGAAAGTGAAACCGGCGGTGATGTCGGTTCGCGTCAAGGTCGGCGGCGGTGTCGAAACCTCGGGCCTCAACCAGCAGGACTTGCCCCCCGGCCTCGAGCGCTTCTTCCGCCAGTTCGGCATGCCGAATGGTCCGGAAGGCGGACAGCGCGGGCGTGGCCGCGGCACCATGATGGGCCAAGGCTCCGGCTTTTTCATTTCGCCTGATGGCTATGCGGTGACGAATAATCACGTCGTCGAGAAAGCTGAGAGCGTTTCGGTGACCACCGACGACGGTAAAATTTACGACGCCAAGGTGATCGGCACCGATCCGCGCACCGATCTTGCGCTGATCAAGGTCGAAGGCAAATCTTTCCCCTACGTCAAACTGTCTGACGGCTCGCCGCGTATCGGCGACTGGGTCATCGCGGTCGGCAATCCGTTCGGCCTCGGTGGCACCGTGACCGCCGGCATCGTATCGGCGCGCGGCCGCGACATCGGCGCGGGCGCCTATGACGATTTCATCCAGATCGACGCGCCGGTGAACAAGGGCAATTCCGGCGGTCCAACCTTTGACACCGACGGTAACGTGATCGGCGTCAACACCGCAATCTTCTCTCCGTCCGGCGGCTCGGTGGGCATTGCCTTCGCGATTCCGTCCGACACGGTGAAGAGCGTTGTCGCGCAGCTTAAGGATCACGGTACGGTCACCCGTGGCTGGATCGGTGTTCAGATCCAACCCGTCACCGCCGAGATTGCCGACAGCCTCGGCTTGAAGAAGACTGGCGGCGCACTGGTTGCTGAACCGCAAGCCAATGGCCCGGCCGCAAAGGCGGGCATCGAGGCGGGCGACGTGATCACCGCCGTCGATGGCCAGGACGTCAAGGATGCGCGCGATCTTGCCAAGAAAATTGGCGGCAAGATGCCGAATGCCGCGGTCAAACTCTCCATCCTTCACAAGGGCGTGGAGAAGACCGTGACGCTCACACTTGGCGAACTGCCGGCGCAGCAGAAGCTGGCGCGCGCTGACAGCGGCAAAGATAATCCCGAAACCGGCGCGGAGATCGGCAAGCTCGGTCTCACGCTGGCGCCGGCCGGCCGTGTGGCGGGCGGCGGATCGTCTGGCGTCGTGGTCACGGCCGTCGATCCGTCCGGGGTCGCGGCTGATCATGGCTTCTCGACCGGCGACGTCATTCTTGAAGTCGCCGGCAAGTCGGTGAATTCGCCCGCCGATGTGCGCAAGGAAATCGCCGATGCGCGCTCGGGCGGCAAACGCGCGGTACTGATGCGGGTCAAGAGTGGCGACAACACCAAGTTCGTCGCCGTCCCGGTCGGTAGCGCCTAACGAATTGGATCGCGTTTCCGGCAACCGTCGCCCCCGCCGGAGGCGTGAACCAGCGGGGCGGGACAAGCGGGCAACCGCAAGTCTCGTCCCGGCAAATTTAGCGGCTCAGGAACGCCGCGAGGGAATCCGGCTCCGGCAACCGTCGCCCCCGCCGGGGTGGGATCGATGAGGGGTGACGGCGCAAACCGTCACCCCTCACGTATTTTGGGAGCGTCAGCGGCCCGATTGGGGCCGAAATTGCGATAAATGGTGTGACCGATGCCCATGACTTCGACTATCAACGGGCCATCCGCCTCCGGCCGAAATGCCGAGGTGCAACCGGATCGCATCGCCATGCGCCTCTTGCTGATCGAAGACGATCGCGACGCCGCCGACTATCTCGTCAAGGCGTTCCGAGAGGTTGGGCATGTCGCCGATCAGGCTCATGACGGCGAAGAGGGCCTCGCCATGGCGCTTGACGGGGATTACGACGTCCTGATTGTCGACCGCATGCTGCCGAAGCGCGATGGCTTGTCGCTAATCGGCGAACTGCGCGGCAAGGGCATCGAAACGCCCACCTTGATCCTGTCCGCGCTGGCCCAGGTCGATGACCGCGTGAAGGGACTGCGCGCCGGCGGGGACGACTACCTCCCCAAACCGTATTCGTTCTCCGAATTGCTGGCGCGCACCGAAGTGCTGTCGCGCCGCCGCGGCGGCCGCAATGAAGACACCGTCTATCGGATCGCGGATCTCGAACTCAATCGCCTGTCGCGAATCGTGACTCGCGGCAAGGCCGAGATTGACCTCCAACCACGCGAATTCCGTCTGCTCGAGTATCTCATGAAGCACACCGGGCAGGTCGTGACGCGCACGATGCTGCTCGAAAACGTGTGGGACTATCATTTCGACCCGCAAACCAACGTGATCGATGTTCACATCTCGCGTTTGCGCTCGAAAATCGATAAAGGATTTTCACAGCCGCTTTTACATACGGTTCGCGGCGCGGGGTACATGATCCGTGACGGCGCTCGGTAAGCTGCTTCGTACCACCACGTTCCGGCTGACGCTCGTCTATCTCGTCTTTTTTTCGCTATTCGCCGCGTTTCTGCTTGGCTACTTCGCCCTCAACACGCGCCGTCTCATCACCGAGCAGATCAATCAGACAGTCGATGCGGAAATCACCGGCCTGTCCGAGCAGTACCGGCAGGGCGGCATCCGCCGGCTCGTTCTCGTCATTGACGCACGGGCGCGCCGGCCGGGCTCGAGTCTCTATCTGGTGACAACGTTCGCCGGCGAATCGCTGGCGGGCAATGTCGGCTCGCTTGCGCCGGGCATCCTCGAAACTTCGGGTTGGAGTGAGACGGGTTACAAGCGTCTCGAGGAGGCCGACGGCGCGGAACACAATGCTCTGGTCCGCGTGTTCCAGTTACCCGGCGGATTTCGCCTGCTGGTCGGGCGCGATCTTGAAGAGCGCGAGCGTCTTTATCACATTGTACTCGACGCCGGACGCTGGTCGATTGCGATCGTAATCGTGCTCGGCATCGCCGGAGGCATTTTCGTCACCCGGCGCGTCCTGCGCCGTGTCGATGCGATGACGGAAACGACCCGCACCATCATGGCGGGGGATCTTGGTGGCCGGCTGCCGGTCGCCGGTACGGGGGACGAACTCGACCGCCTCGCGCTCAACCTCAACGAGATGCTGGAACGGATCGAAGCGCTGATGCGCGGCCTTAAAGAGGTCTCCGACAACATCGCGCACGATCTCAAGACGCCATTGACGCGGCTGCGTAACCGGGCCGAAGAGGCCTTGCGCCCCGGAAAGACGGAAACGGAGTATCGCGCGGCGATCGAGCAGACGATCGCCGAGTCCGACGATCTGATCCGCACGTTCAACGCGCTTTTGATGATCGCGCGAGCGGAATCCGGTCACGCGCGTGACAATATGGTGGAGTTCGATGCCGTCGAGATCGCCCGTGACGTTGCCGAGCTTTACGAGCCACTGGCCGAGGAGAAGGGCCTCAGCCTCAAGGTCGAGGCCGATGGCGCCGCGCCGGTCAAAGGCAACCGCGAATTGGTCAGTCAGGCGCTCGCCAATCTGGTCGATAATGCCATCAAATACGCCGCGCCCGAGCCGGCAACGGTTAACGGGGTCCGTCCGGACATTGTCGTTCGCGCTTTCAATGAACCTGACCGTATCTTGCTGACCGTCGCGGATCGCGGGCCGGGTATCCCCGCCGCCGACCGGCCCCGCGTGATCGAACGCTTCGTCCGGCTCGAGCAGAGCCGCTCACATCCGGGGTCCGGCCTTGGGCTGAGCCTCGCGGCAGCCGTTGCGCGACTACACGGCGGCGAACTCTCTTTCGAGGACAATGCGCCCGGGCTCAAAAGCGTCATTGCATTACCGCGCGGAGGCCCGGTACAGAACGCGGGATGAGCAAACCGCGCCGCAAGACCGCCAAAGGGAAGCCGTCGAAGACGCCGCGCCGCAAGGCGGCTGGCAAAACTCGCAAGGCTGTTACGGCGAAGGCTTCCAGGACCAAGGCGGCGACGTCAAAACACACGGACTCCGTGGACGGCGGGCTGGCCGGACGCATTGCGGCGGCACCTCAGCTCACCGACGCGAAGGCCGCGCGGGCGCGCGTCGCGGCATGGCTCGCTGACATTAAAAAGAGCACCGAAGGCAAGGCGCTGACTGCGTTGCTGGCGGAGCATCCCGCGCTCAAGAGCCTGATCGAGGGGTTGGCCGATGGCTCTCCCTTTCTGTGGCAACTGGCGAGTGCCGAACCGAAGCGTCTCCTCGGGATCTTCCAGTCTGATCCGGGCGAGCATCTCAAAGCCGTGTTGACGGCAGCCGCCGACGCTGTCGCCAAAACCGAAGACGAGGCCGAAGCGATGCGGCTGCTGCGTCGCATGAAGGCGGAGGCGGCCCTCTTGATCGCGCTCGCCGATATCGGCGGCGTCTGGTCGGTGATGCGGGCTACCGATGCGTTGACCCAGCTCGCGGACACTGCCGTCAACGCCGCTGTCCAATTTCTGCTGGCCGACGCGGCGAAAGCGGGCCGGCTGACGCTGCGCGACCGCAAGCGGCCGCAGGATGGCAGCGGATACATCGTGCTCGCGATGGGCAAGATGGGCGCTTTCGAGCTCAATTATTCGAGCGATATCGACCTCATTGTTTTCTATGATCCGGCGGCGCCGGCCTTGCGCCTCGAAGAAGGTACGCAGGCCGCGTTTTTCGTCCGTCTCACGCAACGGCTGGTCAAACTGCTCGCGGAGCGCACGGCCGATGGTTATGTGTTCCGTACAGACCTGCGCCTGCGGCCAGACCCCGCATCGACGGCGGTCGCCATTTCGATCGCCGCAGCGCTCTCCTATTACGAAAGCTTCGGCCAGAACTGGGAACGCGCCGCGATGATCAAGGCGCGGGCTTGCGCGGGCGACATCGCGGCAGGCGAGGCGCTGCTTGCTGAGCTATCGCCTTTCATCTGGCGCAAATATCTCGATTTCGCGGCCGTTGCTGACGTGCAGGCGATGAAGCAGCAAATTCACGCCTATCGCGGGCACGGCGAGATCGCGGTTGAAAATCACAATATCAAGCTCGGTCGCGGCGGCATTCGCGAGATCGAGTTTTTCGTCCAGACGCAGCAATTGATTGCCGGCGGCCGCACGCCGGGACTGCGCGACCGCGAGACGCTCACGATGCTTGGCAAGCTCGCGGATGGCGGCTGGATCGGCAAGGACGCGCAACACGACCTTGGCGCGGCTTATGAATTCCTGCGAACCGTCGAACATCGCTTGCAAATGGTGAATGACGAGCAGACGCAGACCTTGCCGGAAGACCGGGCGGGGATGGAGCGGTTTGCCCGATTTATGGGGTACGGCAGCCGCGATGAGTTTGCGGCCGAACTCGTGCGTCACTTCGAGAATGTGCAGCGCCACTACGCCAAATTGTTCGAAACGTCGCCGGACAGCGGCAAGTCAGATCTCGCGTTTCCGGAAAGCGGCGACGACAAGCAGACGCTCGATCGCTTGAGCGAGATGGGATTCCGCAAGGCGCTTGAAGCCTCTGCGCTGATACGGCACTGGCTCGCGGGCGGACACTGGTCGTTGCGCGGGGATATCGCGCACGCTCAATTCAAGGAATTGCTTCCGGTCTTGATCGAACAGCTGGCGCGGGCCGAAAATCCTGATGCGTCACTGATGATGTTCGACCATTTCCTGGCCAATCTACGCAATGCGCCGCGGTTGTTGGCGCTACTGCGGCAAAACCGCTCGCTGGTGGCGTTGATTTCCATGGTTGTGGCTACGGCGCCTCGCCTCGCCGACACGTTGGCGCGCTACCCGCAAGTTATCGACGCGCTCGTCGACCCTAGCTTCTTCGGCATCTTGCCCGGCGAAGCCGAGCTGGTGGCGCGGCTCGATACCGCGCTCGGTGAGGCCCGCTACGAGGAGGACCTGTTCGAGCGGATCCGCGCCTTCGGCCTCGAGCATATGTTCCTGATCGGCGTCCGCATTCTGGCGGGAAGCGTGACCGCGGCGCAGGCCGGAGAGGCGCTGGCGCGGCTGGCCGACGTCATCATTCGCGCGGTGCATGGGGCGGTCGGCAAGAACTTTGCCGCAACCTATGGACATCTCAAGGCTGAAGAAACAGCCGTCCTGGCCATGGGGAAACTCGGCGGCAACGAGATGACGGCGACGTCTGATCTCGATCTGATCCTGATCTACGACTTCGACGAGGATCGCCCGGATTCCGGTGGCCGGGTCGTTTTGCACGGCGGACAATACTTTGCCCGTTTGACACAGCGGCTCATCAACGCGCTGACCGCGCGAACCAATTACGGCGCGCTGTATCAGGTCGACATGCGGCTGCGCCCTTCAGGACGTTCCGGGCCCGTGGCCACTAAACTCGACAGCTTTGAAGCTTATCAGGAGACTGAAGCGTGGACGTGGGAGCACATGGCGCTCACGCGCGCGCGTGTAGTGTCGTCCTCTCCCGCCTTCCGTAAACGCGTGACAGCTGCGATCCATTCCGTGTTGCGGCGGGAACGAGATGCGGCGCTGATCGCCGGCGACGTCGTGGAAATGCGCGGCGCTATCGCTCAGGAAAAGGGCGATAGCACGCGTTGGGACCTCAAATATGTGGCCGGCGGACTCGTCGATATCGAGTTCATCGCGCAATACCTGCAGCTCGTTCATGCCGCGGCGCTACCGGATATTCTCGATACGTCGACGGCGCGCGTTCTGGAAAAGGCCGTTCGGTTCGGTGTTCTTGCCGTCGAGGATGCCGAGGTCTTACGTCCGGCGGTGCGGCTCTATCACGACCTGACGCAAATTTTGCGGTTGTGTCTGCCGGGACCGTTCGATCCGAAGACTGCGGGGCCGGGCTTGCTGCGGCTTCTGGCGCGCGCCGCCGATGTGCCCAACTTCCCCACGCTTGAGGCGACCCTGACCGACACCCAAACCAAAGTACGAGAGAGTTTTGTTCGAATTCTGGGGGATGCGCCGCAATCGCGTCCGCTGGGAGCGAACCGGTTGGCGCGCGAGAGCGACTAGGCCGCGTTTTCTTTCGGCAAGGCGCAGTTGGGGCGGAGCGGCAGGCGCACGCTCACCATGGTGCCGCGGCCGAGGATCGAGCGGATGCGCATGCGACCGCCGTGCAATTCGACCAATGATTTGGCGATGGCGAGACCGAGACCGGAGCCCTGATGGCTCTTCACAAGCTGGCTTTCGACCTGCTCGAACGGACGGCCGAGCTTGGTCAAAGCTTCCGTGGCGATGCCGATGCCGGTGTCGAGGATCGAAAGCACCGCGTAGTCGCCGAATTGCCGGCCGCGCACGAGAACATGGCCGCCTTCCGGCGTGAATTTCACGGCATTCGACAGCAGGTTGAGCATCACTTGCTTGAGCGCGCGGCGATCGGCGTGAAGGCGAAGCGCGTCGTCGATCCGGGAGCGTACCGTCAAGCGCTTGTCTTGCGCTCGCGCGGTGACGACGCGCATGGCGTCGGTCAGCAAGGCGTCGAGGTCGACTTCCTCGAAATCGAGACGGATGCGGCCGGCCTCGATCTTCGACATATCGAGAATGTCATTGATGACGTCGAGCAGATACTGACCGCTGGTGTGAATGTCGCTGCAATACTCATGATAACGATCGGCACCGAGCGGACCGAACATTCCGGATTCCATGATTTCGGAGAACCCGATGATGGCGTTGAGGGGCGTACGAAGTTCGTGGCTCATATTGGCGAGGAATTTCGATTTGGCCTGATTGGCTTCCTCGGCGCGGTCCTTTTCTTCTGCGTATTTCTCGGCCAGTTCGGCGGAGCGTTGCTGCGAAGCGCGAAGATCGTTGACGGTTGAGATCAAGCGGCGTTCGCTGTGGATCAGCTTCTCTTCGTGCGTTTTCAGCGCGGTAATGTCGGTACCGACCGAAACGTAGCCGCCGTCCTTGGTGCGGCGTTCGCTGATGTGAAGCCAGCGGCCATCTTCAAGCTGCGCCTCGAATGTGCGGGCGCCAAGCAGCGCCGGCCCATCACTGACGACCTTGTTGCGCACGACTGGCTTCTTGCCCGCTGCGACCACCGACTCATAGGACGCCCCCACGGTGATGGCTTCGTCGGGGAGGTCGTGCAGGGTCTGGAAGTTGGAATTGCACAAGACGAGGCGATTGCTGGCGTCCCACAGGACGAAGGCTTCAGGAATGGTTTCGATGGCATCACGCAACCGCAAGTCAGCAGCGACCGTGCGCTCGACCAGGTTTTTCTGTTCCGTGACGTCGACGGCGATTCCGATCAGATGAAAGCCCGGTTCGCCGTGCTGGCGGACGAGCTCGCATCGCGCGCGCAGCCAGACCCAATGGCCGTCCGCGTGACGCATGCGGAAGGCGTGGTCAATCGTCGTGGCGCGTGCCTCGGCCACCTGGGCGGCCATGTCATAGAGCCGGACATCGTCCGGGTGGACGAGGGCGTTGACCTCGCCGAACGTCAGCAAATCATCTTTTGACTCTAATCCAAGAATGGCGAACATCGACTGCGACCAGAAGATGCGGCCGCGCGCGAGATCCCAGTCCCAAAGGCCGCAACGGCCGCGATTGAGAGCGGTATCGACGCGGCTGCGGACGGTTTCGTAGATCGAGTCTGCTTCGCGGGCGCGCGTGGCTTGCCAGTGGAATGCGAAGCCCAGAATAAGAACCACGAAGCCGGTGGTCGCGGACAGCGTGACGGTAAGGGTCGTGAGTGAGCGCCACGAGGACAACGCCGCTCCGCGCGTCTGCAGGGCAGCGATCTGACCGAACGGGGCCTTCAGCATGCGAACGGTGGCGAGTGTTTGCGTGCCGTCGGGCAGCTGAATTTCCAGCACGCCCGCACCTGCGCCAAAAGTCGTCAGAGGCTGGGTCGGGCCGAGAATATCGATGAGACGGCGGCCAAGCGCACCGTCGATGGCCGGGATGGCGGCTGCGACAAAGCCATTGTCATTGGTCAGGAGAAAAGTGCGGCCGCTTGCCGTGGCCCAATGCGGCAATGCGTCGGACAGCATTTCCTGCGGACGGCGCGCGGCGTCCGGTTGGTCCTGCACCGGACGCGAGAGGCGCTCCGAGACGATATCGGCAACGGCGTCGAGGGAGTTGACCATATCGCCGAGCGTCTGCCGGCGATGGTCGAGCACCTGCACGATCGCGCCAACGCATATGGTGGCGAGAAAGGCGATAATGAGTACCGGCACTGCCCTGCGAAGCAGCGGCTCGGCTGTAAGCAGGCGTCGATACGCCGGATTGGCGATCGATTGAGCCAGCCCCTTGATGGAATCGGAACGCGCAGACGCACTCGCCATTTCGGCGCGCGCCATAGACGGCCTCCAAATCGGATTTCCCCAAACACCCTGACCGGAAGGATGTGCCGCATCTCTCCGAATCACTGGCGATTTGAATCGATGCGCGACTCGTTGTCGAGAGTCGGCGTCAATAAATTTTTAAGTGTTGCGAACAGGATTCGATTTTCGCGGACGGTCGCCGTCTTCGGCGTGACGACGAGTCAAAATCGCGAGTCTTTTCCGAGCCTTTTCGCGTTAACCCGGTTCGAGTGCGCGCTCGACGATATCTGCGACATCACGCGACAGCGCCGGCAAATTCTTAATACGCCGCAGTGCCGCCTCAGCCTTGGCACGCCGAGTGGCGTTCATGGTGCGCCAGGTGCGGAATGCCGTTGCGAGCCGTGACGCGACCTGCGGATTTTTCGGATCGAGAGCCATAATGATGGCGGCGGTGAAATCGTAGCCTTTGCCGTCGGCACGGTGGAATTGTGTGGCATTGGCCTGAGCAAATGATCCGATCAGCGAACGCACGCGATTTGGATTGGTCATCGCAAACGCGGGATGTTTCTCGAGGGCTTGCACGCGATCGAGCGTCTTTTCGTCAGGGATCATGGCCTGCAGGGCAAACCATTTGTCGACGATCAGGGCGTCGGAGGAATAGTGCCGGTAAAAATCAGCCAGCGCTTTGTCGCGTTCCGGGGTGTCGTGGATCGCCAGCGTCGAAAGCGCCGCGAAACGGTCGGTCATATTGTCGGCAGCGGCATATTGCTCGGCTGCGCGCGCGATACCGGCCGGTTCGCCGGCGGCCGCGAGCAGATCCAGGCACACATTACGCAGCGCCCGCCGTCCGGCTGCGACCGCATCCGGGGAATAGGGCTCCCGCACGGTCATGCGGTCATACGTGGCTGTCAGAGGCGCAGCCAGAGCGCGGGCGATATCGCGGCGGAGTGCTTGCCTGGCCGTGAAAATAGCGTCGGGATCGACGTCTCTGGCAATCTCGCGTGCAATGTCGGCTTCGCTGGGCATGCCAAGCGCAAGCGCGACAAAGGCCGGCTCCAACGACGGATCGGCCACCAGCGCACCCAGTGCATCGAGCAATTGCGCGTCGCTACGCAGCGGCTTGCCGCCGGCTATCGCAGCGACATTGTCGAGCAGTAGCCGGGATGCCAGCGCTTGAATCGCCTGCCAGCGGTTGAATGGGTCGCTGTCGTGCGCGGCGAGAAAGCCGAGATCGTCCGCTGTAAGGTCCGTCACCAGCGTAATCGGAGCCGAAAAATTACGGTTCGCGGAGATCACATGCTTCGCGGGGACCTCGGCGAAGGTGAAGTCCTCCTGAGCCCGCGTCAGTGTCAGCACGCCGCGCTCGAGCGGTTTGCCGTCCTGCATTGTGAGAGGGCAATCGCGTCCGTCCGCTCCGACGATGCCGATCGCCAATGGCAACAGCATCGGCTCTTTGATTGCTTGGTTCGGAGTGGGTGCGATGGCCTGCGCGCAGCTCAACGTCAACGTCTTTGCCGCGGCGTCATAGCGGCTTTTCACCGTTACGCGCGGCGTTCCGGCTTGCGAATACCAGCGCATGAATTGGGGCATCGGTAGGCCGCCGGCATCGGCGAAACACTGGATGAATTGCTCGACGGTCGCGGCCTCGCCGTCATGGCGCTGGAAATAAAGATCCATGCCGGCGCGGAATTTCTTGGCGCCAAGTAGTGTCTTGATCATCCGGACAACTTCGGCGCCTTTCTCATAGACGGTGCTGGTGTAGAAGTTGTTGATTTCCTTGTAAGCATCGGGACGCACGGGATGGGCAAGCGGCCCGGCATCTTCGATAAATTGGGCATTGCGGAGACCACGCACGTCAGCAATGCGTTCGACCGCGCGTGAACGCTGATCCGCCGAGAATTCCTGGTCGCGAAAGACCGTGAGGCCCTCCTTGAGACAGAGCTGGAACCAGTCGCGACAGGTGATGCGATTACCGGTCCAGTTGTGGAAGTATTCGTGCGCGATAACGGATTCGATGCCTGCGAAGTCCGCATCAGTTGCGGTCTCAGCTGTGGCCAGAACGTATTTGTCGTTGAAGACGTTGAGGCCTTTGTTTTCCATCGCGCCCATATTGAAGTCCGAGACAGCGACGATCATGAAAATGTCGAGGTCGTACTCGCGGCCGAACGCTTCCTCATCCCAGCGCATCGATCGCTTGAGCGAATCCATGGCGTAAGCGCAGCGGTCTTCCTTGCCGTGCTCCACATAGATGCGCAGGACGACCTTGCGGCCCGACATCGTGACGAATGTGTCCTCGATGTGCGCAAGATCGCCGCCGATGAGCGCAAAGAGGTATGACGGTTTTGGATGGGGATCGTGCCACACCGCGAAATGACGGCCATTCGGCAAGTCGCCGCTATCGGTCAAGTTGCCGTTTGCGAGTAGGACAGGGGCCTCTTTCTTGTCGGCCTCGATGCGGGTTGAATAAACCGCCATGACGTCAGGGCGATCAGGGAAATATGTAATACGGCGAAAGCCTTCCGCCTCGCATTGGGTGCAGTAATTATTGCTGGTCCGATAGAGGCCCGAAAGCTGCGTGTTGGCCGAGGGGTCGACGATGGTTTCGATTTCAAGCGTGAAAGTATGTTGCGGGGGCTGCGGAATCGTCAGGCGATCCGGTGTCGCCGAATAGCTGTCTTTAGCAAGCGGCGCACCGTCGACTTGAACCGACACAAGGGAAAGCCCGTCGCCGTCGAGGACCAAAGGCGCGGATGCCGTCTGAGGGTTGGGTTTAAGCTTCAGCGTGGCGCGAACTTTCGTTCGCGCTGGGTGCAGTGAAAAGTCCAGATCGACGGTTTCGACCAGCCAGTCCGGTGCGCGATAGTCTTTCAGACGGATAACCGGAGCGGTCTCGGTACGCATGTTTCTCTGCTTTATCGGTTTGAATGAAGATTATCGCGCGGGCTCGGCGTGGCCGATCACCCGCTTCACCGCCGGCGATTTGCGCCGCAGGTCACGTTCGATCGTATCGACCTTCTCATGCACGCTTTGGACGCTGAGGCTCGGATCGACGCGGCAATGGAAGTTGACGATCTCGCCTTCGTCCGTTTCGCGGACACGGACGTTATGGATGTCCCGCACCATGCGGCTTTCCGCGGCGCTTTCCGCGAGCGCGATTGTCACCGCCTCGACACGCTCAGGCGGCGCCTCACGGCCGCGCGCGTCCTGAGATTGTAACGGTTCGATGTGGGTTTCGACTTCAACCTGAGCACCCAATTCCTGCCTGATAGCAGCTTCGAGCGCGTCAGCGACGTGGTGAGCCTCGCCAAGCGACATCGCGCCATCCACCTCCAGATCGAGCGAGATCGCCTGCTTATCGCGCATCTGGTGCACGGTGACGTGATGCACGGCGAGCGCTTGATTACGGGCGATGACCATCACGCGCTCAAGCACGCTTTCATCGCTAAGCGCGACCGGATCGGTCGTTACCGTGACTTCGGCCCGCGGAATCTCACGGCAAACCGTCTCAATAGCTTGCTTTTTGACCTCATTGACCCGGTCGAGCGGCAGCGTACGGCTTACAGCGAGAGCGAGATCGACGAAGGTTTTGTCCCCGACGTCGCGGGCCCGGACCTGTTCGACTGAGACAACGCCGGGCACCTGCGAAGCAATCCGTGTCACACGCTCGACGATCCCTTTCGGCGCGACGTCCGTCAGCGTCTCGATCGTGCGGCGAACCAGCCGCCAGCCCGCGATGGCGATTAACACGGACACGGTGAGGGCAGCCGCGGCATCCATCCACGGCCATCCGAATTTCACGCCCGCGAGGCCGATGAGAACCGCGAAGGACGACCACAGGTCGGAATGGAAATGCAATGCGTCAGCTTCGAGCGCATGGCTCGATGTCTTCTTCGCCGTATGGGTCAGAGCCCGTGCGCGGAAAAAATCCACGATGATCGAGGCCAGGATCACTGCAAAGGCCCACACGGTGGCTTCAACCTCAGCGCCTTCATGATTGAGGAGACGCTTCACCGCCTCCCAGGCAACGACGCCGGCAAGAACAAAGAGCAGCGCCGTTTCGAACAAGGCAGAGATGCTTTCGATCTTGCCATGCCCATAGTGATGCTCTTCGTCGGCCGGCTTGCCCGACATTCGAACGGCAAAATATGTGATGACCGTCGCGCCAAAATCGATCAGCGAATGACCGGCTTCCGACAGCAGACCCAACGAGCCGGTCAGGAAGCCGACCACGGCCTTGGCGACCGTCAGGGCCGCTGATGCGGCGATCGAGGTAAGGGCGACCCGTTCTTTCTCGTGCTGCATATTGGGGCGTGCGTAACCGATGCCAACAATATTGGCGTATGCAGCGTAGATATGACCAATTCGAGGCCCAATCCAGAGGTTACGGGCAAGCGCCGCAGCGCCTTGGTGGCCGAGTTTTGCCCGGCGCGCCGCTTTGCCGTATGCAAAGGCCGACCGTGTGAGGAATCATTGAATGCCCGACCCTGAAGACATCCAAGTCCGCCGTGCCCGCCAGGCTGAGGAGGGCAAGGTCGCGATGAAGGAATATCGCGCCAAGGAAGCGGCTTTGGTCAAGAATACGGAGCGGTTACGCGCAGAGCGTTTGGCTCGTGAAGCCAGGGAAGCGGCAAAGAAGGATGCGCCGGTGAAAAAGACGCCGGCGAAAGCAAAAGCGCCGAAGAAAACTGGCAAGAAGTAAGCCGTCAGGAACTTATTGTGCGCCGTTTTTGCATCGCGCCGATGATGGAATGGACTGATCGGCACTGCCGGTATCTCCACCGGCTGCTGACGCGACGCGCGCTGCTTTACACCGAGATGTTGACGGCTGCCGCGGTGCTTCGAGGTGATCGAGAGCGGCTGCTTGGATTTGATGCTTTCGAGCGGCCTGTCGCGCTTCAACTTGGCGGATGTGACCCGTCGGCGCTGGCGCAGTCAGCGCGGATTGGTGCGGACTTCGGTTATTCGGAAATCAATCTCAACGTGGGGTGTCCGTCCGACCGTGTTCAAGAAGGCCGGTTCGGTGCCTGCCTGATGGGTGAACCATCCCTTGTCGCGGACGGCGTTGCCGCCATGAAAGCGGCCGTCCAAATTCCCGTCACGGTCAAATGCCGCATCGGCATTGACGATCAGGATCCGGAACAGTCGCTGTTCGCTTTTGCCGCAACGGTCAGGAGTGCCGGCGCGGATGCTCTCATCGTTCACGCCCGCAAGGCGTGGCTGAAAGGCCTTTCGCCGCGCGAAAATCGTGAAGTCCCGCCACTGGACTACGACGTCGTGCGCCGGCTCAAGATCGCGCATCCGGACTTTGAGATCGTCCTCAACGGCGGTATTGCCACAATCGCACAGGCTGCGGCTCATCTCGAACATTTCGACGGTGTGATGTTGGGCCGCGCAGCCTATCAGGAGCCGTGGCGTCTGCTTCAAGTCGATTCGCTTTTATTTGGCGAGGAAAGTCCATTTCCGACAGTAAAGGCGGCCGCTCTGGCGTTCGTTCCTTACATCGAAAGACAGCTGGCTGGAGGCATCCGCCTGCACAGCATCACACGCCACATGCTGGGACTTTTTAGCGCTGTGCCCGGTGCGCGAGCGTTTCGCCGCCACCTTTCGACCGAAGCGGTGAAGCCTGGCGCGAATGCCCAGGTTCTACTCGATGCGCTTTCGCATGTCGCCGATGCGGCTCAGCCGGTGGACACCAGCGGGAAATTGGCACACATCGCCGCCTAGACGATTTCAGGATGGCGGCGTGTTCGGGGTGCCCATCAACGAAATTCTGTGGCTGGCTCTGCTGATTATCGCCGGAGGCGTGATCACAGGTCTGCTCGCCGGACTGTTTGGGATCGGCGGCGGCGGCGTCATCGTCCCTGTGCTTTATGAAGTATTCGGCCATCTTGGCGTCCAAGAAGACGTGCGGATGCAGCTTTGCATCGGCACTTCAATCGCCATCATCGTTCCGACGACGGTGCGTTCGTATCTCATGCACAAGAGCAAGGGCGCGGCCCTCACCGATGTCGTGCGGCAGTGGACCGTTCCAGCGGTCATCGGCGTCATCGTCGGCGCAGTCATCGCGGCCTTTGCACCGTCGGCGGTATTCAAGGTTGCCTTCATCCTGTTCACGCTGACAATCGCGACCAAGATGATCTTCGGCAGCGACAAATGGCAGATCGCCGACGAACTGCCGAGCGGGCCGCTGATGTGGTCTTACGGCGGTCTGATCGGTCTCGCATCGTCGTTGATCGGCGTCAGCGGCGGCTCGATTTCCAACCTCATCCTGTCGCTCTATGGCAAGCCCATTCATAACGCGGTCGCGACTTCGGCAGGCATTGGAGTGCCGATCACGATCATCGGCACCATTGGCTACGCGCTGGCCGGTTGGCCGCACATGGCGGCGCTGCCGCCATTCTCGGTCGGCTTCATTTCATTGGTTGGCTTGATAGTGATGGCGCCGGTGTCGAGCTTTAGCGCTGGTTACGGCGCCTTGTTGGCGCACCGGCTGTCGAAACGCGCGCTTGAATTGGGGTTCGCGACCTTCCTGCTCCTTGTCGGAGCGCGCTTCGTCGCGGCGCTGGTGTTCTAGGGCTGTCCGCGCATCCGCAGCTTGTCGCCGCGCACTTCCCAACTTTCCAATCTGTTGAGGAAGCTCATGCCGAGCAGATTGCTTTTGAGCTGGCCTTGCTGTGCGATCAAAGCGGGCACGGCCCGCTCGGTCAGACCGCCGATCGCCAGGCGATCGAGCGTGACGGGGGCTGCGCGCGTCCGTCCGTTCGCAGTATCGACGTTCACCGTGTAGGCCAGCAGATCCGTTGGAAGGCCGGCGGCTTTTGCCGCTTCCTGCGTCAGGACGACCGAACTGGCGCCGGTATCGAGCACCATCGCAACGCCGGCGCCATTGATCTTGGTGCTGATCGAAAATTCGCCGCTCTGGCCTCGCACCACTTCAACCATCCTGCCGACGGTGGCCGTACGGCCGGGGATAAGTTCGGCAAGAACGCGATCGGCGACTTCCTTGAGTTCAAAGCGGTATGTGTAGGCCACGAACAAGAGGAGTCCAAAAACGGCCCAAAACAGCAACGCCTCGAACGCCTTCGATAGTCTGTCGCGAAACATCAGAAGTGCGAACGTGCCAACGAAAATGGCGGTTGCAACCTTGATGAACAGCGACGAGATGTCATGACGCAGCAGAGCGGTGATCGGGTCGCTGTCATTGCTGGCGATCAGCACGGCGAGGGAGACGACCACGCCGATGGTCAATGACCACAAGAGTCTACGGCTCACGTTCACGCCCCGGCTCCAACTTGGCCAATCGCGCCGGCAATTGCGTCATCACGGTACTTCGCTGCTGCGCCGTCAAAGACGCCCAGCGTCCGATTTCCTCGAGCGTGCGGCCGCAGCCACGGCAAATCCCGGCCATCGTATCGAACATGCATATCTTGACGCAGGGCGTTTCGATGGAGGCCATGATCTGTTTCAAAGGGCGGATTGAAGCGCAACATAAGGATCACAAGCGCGAAGGCAATCGCGCGTTTCGTCAGGTCCCGGCGCGGAACAGCGGCCGACGGGACAGGCGTTCGCGTTGCTCAGGCGAGAGAATAGGCTCGCCCGGCTGCTGCGGCGCGGTGGGGGGCGAGTTTTCCATCGGGGCCATGGCGGCGACGACGCGTTCGGGCGGGAAGGTGACGGTGACTTCGGTGCCGATGCGAAGTTTCGACTTCAGCGTGAATGTCCCGCCATGAAGATCGACCAGACTCTTCGCGATCGGCAGACCGAGACCCGCGCCCTGTTCTGCGGACTTGATCGAGTTAGAGCCCTGGCCGAACGAGGCCAGCACAATCGGGATTTCCTCTTCGGGAATGCCGGGCCCGGTGTCTTTGCAGGTCATGTATTGGCCGCCTGATGCCGTCCAGCCGACCTTGAGCCAAATCTCGCCCCCTTGCGGGGTGAACTTGATGGCGTTGGAGAGTAGGTTGAGCACGATCTGGCGGACGGCGCGTTCGTCGGCCCAGATCCGCGGCAATTGGTCTTCAAATACATCGTGGATTGTGATGCCGCGGTTGGCCGCGCGCAGCTTGAGCAAGTGGTGGCAATCCTCAGTGATGGCGACCAGCGATACGGATTCTTCGTTGAGTTCGTAACGGCCCGCTTCAATGCGCGACAGATCGAGAATTTCGTTGATCAGGCCCAAGAGATGGACGCCGGAGTTATGAATATCCGACGAGTATTCCTTGTAAGCGGGCACTGAGTGTTCGCCGAAGACTTCAGTCTTCATCACTTCCGAGAAGCCGAGGATGGCGTTGAGCGGCGTGCGAAGCTCATGGCTCATCTGCGCGAGAAAGCGCGATTTGGAGATATTCGCCGCTTCGGCGCGCTGGCGTGCTTCATCCGAAATGGCCTTCGCCTGTTCAAGCTCGCCGATCAGGGCGTCTTTTTCAGCGCGCGCGATCAGTGTAGCCAAAGTTGTCGAATACAAACGGTAAGCGAGCAGTGCGAAGTAGCCCTGCGCCGTCACGGCCATGATCGCGAGAATGTAGTCCCGTAGTGTCCCCTGGAACAGGAAGTCGAGCGCGATCGCCGCAGTGACTGGGAAGGTCGCGGCGAACACCGCCATCGGAAGGCTCGACGCCAGCATGCTCGACACCGCGACGACGAGCAGCATGACGAACAGCATGAACGTGCCGGAGCTTTCATCGACACCAACTGGATGAATGAGGATGAACATCCAGGCGAGGCCGTAGAAGAGGTCGAGAATGATGAACCGCAGCCGCCATTTGCGGGCCTGCGCCTCGTTCGGCGTCTCGGCAAGGAACTGGCGGCATTTGGTAATGATGACGGCGTGGATCACTAGCACTGAGGCGGTCCACGAACCGGCCGCGACCGCGCCGGTCCACAGGCTGGACAGGAAGCCGATTGTGGCGACCAGCAGCAGGATCACCAACGACGCGGACAACCGGTTCTGCGCGTATTGCCGCAGCAGTTCGAGATCGAACACCGGACGCGTGCCTGTCGTTGACACCAGTCTATCGCGCGCGTCGCGCACGTATTGAGCCGCGAGCCGCCGGCGCACCGGCGAACTTTCGGAGGGAATGGCGAGGTCAGGCTTTTCGTTGGGAATGGTCATAAACGCGATACGCACCCGAATTACCGCAGGCAAGGTCGCGCAAAAACCTTAAGAGGAACCTTAAGAGGGGATGAAAAACCCTGGTTAAGAAATCTTAACGACGCCTTTGACACCCTATTTTCCGCGTGGTCCGCTCATCGCGAAAGCAAGGGCAGCGGGAAGGCGATGAAACTTTACGACAGCAGGATGGCGCCCAATCCGCGGCGGGTTCGCATTTTTCTCGCGGAAAAAGGCATCGAGGTGCCGACCGTGCAGGTCGACATGATGACAGGCGCGCACCGCACTCCCCAATACACGGCGGTCAATCCACTCCAGCGGATGCCGGCGCTCGAACTTGACGATGGAACGATCATCACCGAGTCAGTCGCGATCTGTCGCTATTTCGAGGCGCAGCACCCGGAGCCGCCGATGTTCGGCGTCGGTGCAAAAGACATCGCGCTCGTTGAGATGTGGAACAGGCGCTGCGAGATCAATTTATTGCTCACGGTCGCCAATGTGTTCCGCCATCTGCATCCCGCAGCCAAAACGCTCGAAGTGCCTCAGGTGCCGGAATGGGGCGAGGCCAACAAGCCGCGCGTCATAGAATTCCTGGAAATTCTCGATAGGCAACTCGCGGAAAACAAGTTCATTGCAGGCGAGCGCTTTACGATCGCCGACATTACAGCGCTATCCGCGGTGGACTTCATGAAGCCGGCGCGCGTGGCGGTGCCGGACGCGCTGACGAACGTGAAGCGCTGGCACGCGGACGTATCGGCGCGCGCCAGCGCGAAAGCGTAATCCTCAGCGATTGAGGCGGGCCAGCAGGCTCGACGTATCCCAGCGCTTGCCGCCCATCTTCTGGACCTCAGCGTAGAACTGGTCGACGAGGGCTGTGACCGGAAGATTGGCGCCATTCTTCCGCGCTTCGCCCAGACAGATGCTCAGGTCTTTGCGCATCCAGTCGACGGCGAATCCGAAATCGTACTTGTCCGCCATCATGGTCTTGTAGCGGTTCTCCATCTGCCAGCTTTGCGCCGCGCCCTTTGAGATGGTCGCGATCAGCTTCTCGATATCGAGACCGGCCTTCTTGGCAAAATGGATGCCTTCGGACAGGCCCTGCACCAGACCTGCGATGCAGATCTGGTTGACCATCTTGGCGAGCTGGCCAGCACCGGGCTTTCCCATCAGGTTGCAGGCGCGGGCATAGGACGGCGAGATGATTTTCTCAGCCTTTGCGAACACGGCGTCGTCGCCACCGCACATGACGGTGAGCACGCCATTCTCGGCACCTGCCTGGCCGCCGGAGACCGGCGCGTCGACAAAATCGAAACCCGCCTTCTTGGCGGCATCATAAAGATCGCGCGCAATTTCGGCCGAGGCCGTCGTGTGATCGACGAATACCGTGCCCTTGCCCATGCCTTGAAACGCGCCGTCTTTGCCGAGGGTCACTTCGCGGAGGTCCGCGTCGTTGCCGACGCAGCACATCACGAAGTCCTGGCCGGTTGCAGCTTCCTTCGGCGTCTTGGCGCTCTTGCCGCCGAACTGCTTGACCCATTGTTCGGCTTTTGCGGCGGTGCGGTTGTAAACCGTCACGTCGTGGCCACCTTTGTTCTTGAGATGCCCGGCCATCGGGTAACCCATCACGCCAAGGCCGAGAAACGCCACTTTCGCCATTGTTTCCTCCGAATGTTTTTCCGCGAGCGGTCAATTCCTATATGGTGGCGCCGCCCAACGCAAAGGATAGCTGCCAATGCCCGTGACGAAGGACGATATTCTGACGGCGCTCGCCAAGGTGCCTGCGCCCGATGGCACGGCGCTGCCGGCGACAGGCACGCTGTCTGACATCGTCGTGACCGACGGTAAGGCGTTCTTCTCGATCACGGTCGATGCAGCAGCCGTCAAGCGTTGGGAGACGGTTCGGAAACAAGCGGAAGACGCCGTTCGTGCGGTGCCCGGCGTGACGTCGGCTCTTGTTGCCCTGACTGCTGAACGGTCCAAGGGCGCGGCGACTCCTCCGCCGGGGCAAAGCGGGCGAGGTGGACGGCCTGCCGAGCACGCTCACGGGCACGGTGCAGGCACACAGCAGGGCGTCCCTGGCGTGGAATCGATTATTGCGGTTGCGTCGGGCAAGGGCGGCGTCGGCAAGTCCACGACAGCGGTCAATCTTGCGCTCGGCTTGCAGGCGCTTGGGCTGAAGGTCGGTCTGATGGACGCAGATATCTACGGTCCCTCGGTACCGAAACTGCTGGCGATTAAGGAAAAGCCGGAGACGATCGGCGGCACGCGCCTCAAGCCCATCGCGCGATACGGCCTTCAGGTGATGTCGATCGGGTTCTTGATCGAGGAAGAAACGCCGATGATCTGGCGTGGCCCAATGGTGATGTCGGCGATCACGCAAATGTTGCGCGAAGTCGAATGGGGCAAGCTCGATGTCCTTGTCGTCGATATGCCGCCGGGTACGGGTGATGCGCAGTTGACGATGGCGCAGCAAGTTCCGTTGAAGGGCGCGGTCATTGTATCGACGCCACAGGATCTCGCGCTGATCGACGCAAGGCGTGGCGTTGCGATGTTTAAGCGCGTCGATGTGCCAGTGCTGGGCGTCGTCGAGAACATGAGCTATTTCGTCTGCCCGAGCTGTGGCACTAGATCTGACATTTTCAGTCACGGTGGCGCGCGCCATGAGGCAGAGCGCCTTGGCGTCCCGTTCCTCGGTGAAATTCCACTTCACATGGCAATCCGCGAAAAATCGGACGCTGGTCTGCCGGTTGTTGCTACGGAGCCCGATGGAGTCCACGCCAAGATTTATCGCGACATTGCGGCTAAAGTACTTGATCGACTTAAGCTGCCGGGTGCCGGTGGCCGGATCGCGCCGAAGATCGTGATCGAGGCCTGAGCCTGCATACCGCCCGGACCTAAGGCACGTTTTTTGGCGCAATGTCTGGATTTCGGTCGGCCAACGGGTCATCCTCTACCGGACGTTCGCTTCGGGGGCGAAGCTATTCCGCCATTGGCGCTTACAAGAAGTCCGAGGAGGTACACCACATGAAACGTCGCCAATTTCTGACCGCTGTTGGTGCCGGCGCAGCCGCCACCGCTATCGCCGCTCCGGCCATCGCTCAATCAAGTCCGACGCTGAAGTGGCGCCTGACCGCGAGCTGGCCGAAGTCGCTCGATACGCTCTACGGTTCCTGCGAATCTTTCGTGAGGTACGTCAGCGAAGCAACCGACGGAAAATTCCAGATCCAGCCGTTCGCGGCCGGCGAAATCGTGCCTGCGTTGCAAACGCTCGACGCTGTGCAAAATGGCACGGTCGAGATGGGGCACACTGCGTACTACTATTACATCGGCAAGGATCCAACTTGGGCTTTGTTCTGCGCCGTTCCGTTCGGTCTCAATGCCCGCCAGCAGAATTCGTGGTTCTACGAAGGCGACGGACAAAAGCTGATGGATGAGTTCGGCGCCAAGTTCAACACGATCAATTTCTTGATGGGCAATACCGGCTGCCAGATGGGCGGTTGGTTTAATAAGGAGATCAAGGAAGCCAGCGACTTCAACGGTCTCAAGATGCGCATCGGCGGCTGGGCGGGCAAGACACTCAGTAAGCTCGGTCTCATTCCGCAACAGCTTGGTGCCGGCGACATCTATCCCGCGCTCGAGAAGGGCACCATCGACGCGGCCGAGTGGGTGGGGCCCTACGACGACGAGAAGCTCGGCTTCCACAAGGTCACGAAGTACTACTATTACCCCGGCTGGTGGGAGGGCGGCACGACCAACCACTTGCAGATCAATCTGGCGAAGTGGAATGAGCTGCCGAAGAGCTATCAGAGCATCATCAAGGCCGCCGCCGGTGCAGTGAACGCGGAGCAGACGGGCCGCTACGACGCCCGGAACCCGGCCGCGCTCAAGCGGCTCGTGGCGAACGGCGTCCAACTGCGCCCATTCTCGCAAGGCGTTATGGAAGCCTGTCTGAAGGCATCGAACGAGGTGAATGCCGAGACGTCCGCAACAAATCCGGCCTACAAAAAAGTGCTGGATTCGATGCAAGCCTTCCGTAACGACGAGTATCTGTGGTGGCAGGTGGCCGAATACACGTTCGACACCTTCCAGATACGTTCACGCGCACGGGGCTAGTCCGAGGCGACGGATACGGCGGCCGGCTCACCAGCCGGCCGCTTTTTGTTGCGCGTTTGACGGCTCGGGGCGTCTTTCCACCTTTGGAAAAGCAGTGCAGACTGTCGCCAACCAATGCAGGCGGCCACGGGTCCGATTCGACCTGAAGGTGTGTCCGCAGGGGGAATAGGCGGGGCCACCCGTCGTCAATTGGGAGGATAAGAGATGAAACGTCGTCAATTTTTGACCGCTGCGGGTGCCGGTCTCGCCACCTCGGCGATCGCCGCGCCGGCTATCGCGCAGTCGATGCCGGAATTGAAATGGCGCATGCCCTGCAGCTGGCCGAAGTCGCTCGACACGCTCTACGGAGCTGCTGAGATCATGTGCAAGGTTGTCGGCGAAATGACCGACAACAAATTCCAGATCCAGCCTTTTGCTGCTGGTGAGATCATTCCGGGCCTCGCCATCGTCGACGCGGTGCAGAACGGCACCGTCGAATGCGGACACACCGCGTCATATTACTATTTCGGCAAGGATCCGACGTTCGGTTTCGGCACGTCAGTGCCGTTCGGTCCGAATGCGCGCATCAACCAAGGTTGGTGGACCCAAGGCGGTGGCCAGGAGGCCATGAACGAGTTTTATAAGAAGTACAACCAGGTCGGCCTCCTCGCCGGCAACACGGGCTGCCAGATGGGCGGTTGGTTCCGCAAGGAGATCAACACGGTCGCGGACCTCAAAGGCGTGAAGATGCGCATCGGCGGCTGGGCCGGAAAAATTCTCGAGAAGCTCGGCGGTGTTCCGCAGCAGATCGCAGCCGGCGACATCTATCCAGCGCTCGAAAAAGGCACGATCGATGCCGCCGAGTGGGTCGGTCCGTATGACGACGAAAAGCTCGGCTTCTACAAGGTCGCCCCGCACTACTATGCCCCCGGCTGGTGGGAAGGCGGCTCGATGTTGTTCGCGATGATCAACCTCGACAAATGGAATTCGCTGCCGAAGTCGTACCAGCGCATTCTCGAGGCCGCGGGTCACTACGCCAATACGTGGTGCATGGCCAAGTATGACGCCAACAATCCGCAGGCTCTCCGCCGACTCATCGCTAACGGCGCCAAGCTCCACGCGTTTTCGCCGCAGATCATGGATGCCTCCTACAAGGCAACCATGGAATTGCACGCCGATGTCGCGAAGACGAACGCGGACTTCAAGAAGGTGAACGACTCGATGATGGCATTCACCAAGAACGCCTATCAGTGGTTCCAGGTCGCTGAATATAACTACGACAACTACATGATCCGTTCGATGCGGAGCTAACGCTTCGCAACGGAAGGGCCCCGAAGCGCAAGCTTCGGGGCCCTTTTCTTTGCCCGCGTTATCGTCGTCTGAAACCGATGGTTAATGATTTCTAAACCGACGGTTAACCCGGCCGCCGATAAAAATACTTATCACGCGGGGCGAACCATGCGCCGGCTCACGGTTCTCGAGCGGCTTCTTCTCGTCGCAATCCTGCCGGCTCTTTTGACGCTGGCCATACCGCTCATCGCCGGCTTTATCGCTCCGGCGCTCCCTACGCCGTTCAGTGCCTTCGTCCTCCCCACCATGGCCGGTCTCGCGGTTGTTTTATTCGTGGCGGCGCTCGGGATCATCGCGCGTCGTTTATCCCATTCGCTGAGCGGTGCAGCTGACGTTATCAACGCGCTGGCCGATGCCGAGTTGGAGAATTCTGTCCCAGTGGCCATCGCGCGCGATGAGGTGGGTCACGTGGTGGAAGCGACGGAACGCTTGGCGGAGGTTCTCAAGGAACGCCAGCGCCGCGAGATCGTGCACAATGATCTCGACCGGACGTGGCAGGCCACGCGCCGCGTGGCGTTATCCGGCCTGGCGGAGCAGGTTGAAAGCGCGACGATCGCGGGCATCGATACAATTGTTATTGGCGCGCAGGAGCTGTCGCAAAGGACCGGGGAGATTTCACAAACTATCGAAGCAATGCAATTGACGTTCGAGGAAGCGGTTCGCGTCGCCAACGGGTCGCGTGCACGCAGCGAAACTGCCACGAGTTTGTCTGACAAAATGTCGATAGCGGCGGTATCCATCGCGGACAATGTCGCGCGCACAGTCGACGCTGGACGTGAGGCGGTCTTACGCGCCGACCTTTCGCGCGGAGCGATTGACGCACTTGCGCGTGCAGCCGATGAAATCGGTGGGATCGTCGGGGTCATCAACGAAATAGCGGCGCAGACGAATTTGTTGGCGCTGAATGCGACGATTGAAGCTGCGCGAGCGGGAGAAGCCGGCCGGGGGTTCAGCGTCGTCGCAGCGGAGGTCAAGACACTTGCGGACCAAACGGGAAAATCTACCGAGCAGATCGGTGCAAAAGTCTCCGAAATCCAATCGACAACCCGCGAGGTTGTGGCATCGCTAGCGGGGGTCACCCAGGCTATCGACGCGCTTTCGAATGCCAACGAATCTGTCTCCGCGGCGATCGAGCAGCAACGTTCCGCCGCGGAAGACTTTGATCTCAATGCGCGCGCAAGCCACCAAGCGGCCGCCGATGTTGCCAGCCGTCTCGCTGACGTATCCACGACGCTTGACCAGTCGAAGGCGCGTGCCGGTGGATTTGTCGCTGTGATCGCTCAAATCCAGGACGCCTGTGGTGTCCTGTGCACCGCCGTGCCTGACCTGGTACGCCGCGCGGTCAAGGCTGATTTGCGAGAGTATCCCCGCTACGAGGTCCAAACGACGGCGCTTCTGGAGTGGGGTGGGGGACGTTCCGTCGTTCGCGTTCATGACATCAGCGAAGGTGGCGCGTGCATTGAGCGCCTCCCAGATCTCGCAATGGGCGATGAGGTTGCGATGTCATTCCCCACGATGAAACCCATCGTCGGTCGCGTGGTGCGCGACGCCGGAAGCGAGCGCCTCGGACTTTGTTTCGCGCCTGCTCGCCTGCGCGCGGAGGAGTTGCGGGGCTTGGTCACAAGGCCGGAAGCGGCCTGAGTCCGGTTAGCCGCCGGTCGTACTCATATGGCGCGCGACCGCCGGACGGCTGTGGCGCCGGTCAATGACAAAATCGTGGCCTTTGGGCTTGCGCAAGATGGCCTGATCGATGGCGGCGTGCAGGCGCTCGTCGCTCTCAGACGCACGCAGCGGACCGCGCAGATCGGCAGCGTCTTCCTGGCCGAGGCACATGAACAGCGTGCCCGTGCATGTAATCCGCACTCGATTGCAGGACTCGCAGAAATTGTGAGTCATCGGCGTGATGAAACCGAGCCTGCCGCCCGTTTCTTTCACATGGACGTAACGTGCGGGGCCGCCCGTTGCGTAATCGATATTCTCTAGCGTGTAGCGTTCAGCGAGCCGCGCGCGAACCAGTGAGAGGGGAAGATACTGGTCAAGACGGGTTTCGCCGACATCGCCGAGCGGCATGACTTCGATCACTGTCAGATCCATGCCGCGCCCGTGCGCCCATTGCATCAAGCCTGCGATTTCATCCTCGTTGACGCCTTTGAGAGCAACAGCGTTGATCTTGATCTTGAGACCGGCGGCTTGAGCTGCATCAATGCCTCGAATCACTTGCTCGAGGTCGCCCCAGCGTGTGATGGCGCGGAATTTGTCGGCGTCGAGCGTGTCGAGTGAAACGTTGATGCGCTCAACACCGTGTGCCTTTAGTTCCGTTGCATATTTGGTGAGCTGCGAGCCATTGGTGGTGAGGGTGAGCTCCTTGAGAGCGCCGGTCTTGAGATGGCGCGACAGGGATTCAACCAAAGTCATGATGCCGCGGCGCATCAACGGTTCGCCGCCTGTCAGCCGCAACTTGTTGACGCCTTTGACGACGAAGGCGCTGCATAGACGATCAAGCTCTTCGAGCGTCAACAGGTCGGCCTTCGGCAGAAAGGTCATATGCTCTGCCATGCAATACACACAGCGGAAGTCGCAGCGGTCCGTCACGGAAACGCGCAGGTACGTGATCGCCCGGTGAAACGGGTCAACCAGCGCTTGCCGCTGCGCTTCGGAATTCAGTGCGGGGACGGCGACATTCATGAACGGCCATGATCCTGCCGACGGCTCGTGCCGACGGCGTAGTCACGACAATATGGGGATTCTGGCCGTGGTTTGCCAGCCGTTCGAAGCGTTGCGACAATCAGCGCGAAAAGCTGCGAACTAACGTGCCTGCGGCGCTGGCCACGGCGCTGCCGCCTGCGGCTGACCGGCGGCGGGGGCGGCTGGCTTTGCCGCTGCCACCGGCTTCCTGGCCGCCGGCTTGGCCGGCTTCTTGGGCGCCGGCTTTTTCGCCGCAGTGGGCGGCGCGACCGACAATTCGACCATGACCGGGTTCGGGCGGAGTCGCGTCTGCCCGCCATCCGCAATGACCTCGACCTGCTCCGTTTCCGGCAAGTGGCCCGCGAGGGTGAAGGTCACGGAAAACGGCGTGTCGGCGTTGAGCGCGAGCGAGCAGGGTGTACGGCAGGTTTGACCGGTTGAGGTCTTTGCGTCCGCGCCCGGCGGCTCGGATTCAAATTGTACAGTGTCCGTGATCGGCCCTGGCTTCAACGAGTCGAGATTGAACCAATTTGAAGAGCCAGAAGTGCAGCCCGCCAGCAAAACGGCGCCGCCGATAATCGCCATGACCCGATACATTGACTCGTCCCGTTACGCGCAGACGGTCGTTGGACCGTCTGTCCCTCTATAAGAATAGGATTCGAGGCTAAGTGGCGCAACCGGCGCGGGCCATTAACCTTACCGCGTTAACCATGAGCAGGTCGGATAACGGCATTTATGGCGTCGCCCAGCGCGTCGAAATGGCTGATCAGGCGGTCGGGATGGAACTCCGAGACTGGCGGATCGCTGTAGCCGAAATCGACGGCTATGACCGGAATGCCAGCAGCGCGGGCGGTGAGCACATCCGTTTCGGAGTCGCCGACCATGACCGCGCGGGACGCGTCACCGCCCGCCAGTTCAATCGTTCGCTGTAGGATCACAGGATTGGGCTTCTGAATGCCAAATGTATCCTGGCCACAAATCGCAGCGAAACGGTCCGTCAGGCCCAACGCTTTCAGCAACTGAAGCGACAGCCCTTCCAACTTGTTGGTGCAGACCGCGAGGGTGAAACCGCGGGCGGAAAGATTGTCCAAGGCCACCTCGAGTCCCGGGAACGGTTGCGAGCGATCGGCGATGTGCGCGCTGTAGTAGTTGATGAATTGCACGAATAGCCGTTCGACAAGATCGGGCTCCGCCGTGCGCCCTTCAGCCTCAAGGCCGCGCACGATCATCCGCTTCGCGCCACCGCCGATTGCCAGGCGCGCGGCGTTGTAGGGGACCGGCGGCAGACCTTCGCTCCTGAACACGACGTTCAAGGTCTCAATGAGATCGGGTGCGGTATCGACCAATGTCCCGTCGAGGTCGAACACGATGGTGGTCTGACCGGCGGCGCGATTCGAAGACTGAAAAGAAGTCATAACGAAAGCGCTAACGGGCCGCTGTACGCGAGGCAAGGCCAAAGAGGGTTCGCGCAGCTGACTGCCCCCGCTATGCTGAGAGCCTAATCGGCGCTACACCACCGGTTAGACTGTCGATCCCCAAGGATTTCCAGAATTGAGCGACCGCCATGGATGCTGACGCCCAAAAACGCGCGGCCGCGGCCCGCGCCGCTGAATTTCTCAAACCGGGCATGCGGCTTGGACTCGGGACCGGTTCAACCGCCAAGCATTTCGTCGATATCGTCGGCGAACGCGTCGCCGCCGGGCTTGACGTTATCGCCGTACCGACGTCCGAGGCGACGCGCGCGCAAGCGCAGCGCCTTAACATCAAGCTGACGACGCTCGATGAAACTCCCGCACTCGATCTCACTGTCGATGGTGCAGACGAGGTTGGACCGGACCTCAGTCTAATCAAAGGTGGCGGCGGAGCGCTCCTGCGTGAAAAGATCGTCGCGGCTGCATCTGCTCGCATGGTTGTGATCGCTGACGAATCGAAGTGGGTGCCGGTTCTGGGGAAATTCCCGCTACCCATCGAAGTCATTCCGTTTGGGCTAAAGGCGACATCTAACGCTATCGAGCGGGCCTTCAAATCGGTCGAAGTGCATGGTCCGCTTAAGCTGCGTCAAGGCAAGGACGGCCATCCTTTTGTCACGGATGGCGGTCACTGGATTGTCGATGCTGCCCTCGGCCGCATCACGAATCCTGCGCTATTGGCGGAAAAACTTGCGGCCATTCCTGGCGTTGTGGAACACGGACTTTTTATCGGGTTGGCCCAGACCGTCATTCTTGCCGGGGCGGGCGGCATTCGTGCTATCGAGCGGCCATGATCGTTTTATAGGAGTTTGAGAATGCATATGATGCAGATCGCCAGGCGCGTCATGCGTGCGGGCGCGCTCGCCGCCGTCGTGCTGGCTCTCGCAGCGCCTGCCGGAGCGCAACAGCCGCCTCAGCCGATACGGAAAGTCACGCAAGCCGAAGCCGATTTAGCGCGCGACGTCATGGTCACCAAAGGCATTGCCGGCATCTTCGACGCCGTTATTCCGGGCGTCGTCGAGCAGAGCAAGAATACTCTGCTGATGCAGAATCCGATGCTGCAAAAGGATATCAACGACGTTGCAGCTCAATTGCGCAAGGATTACGCGCCGCGGGTCAATGAAGTCGTGGGCGAAGTGGCGAAAATATACGCGAGCTATTTCACCGAGCAGGAGCTCAAAGATTTGCTGGCTTTCTACAAATCGCCCCTCGGTATGAAGGTGACGGCGAATGAGCCACGGGCGCTCGATCAAGGGCTTGGGCTGGGCCAGCAGTGGGCCGTGAAATTCTCCGACGAAGTGATAGCCAAGATGCGCGCCGAGCTGAAGAAAAAGGGCCACGATCTATAGCGGTTTCGACGGGCGATTACCCTCAATGGCTGATTTCGACACCGATCTGTTTGTTGTCGGAGCGGGTTCTGGCGGCGTTCGTGCGGCCCGGATTGCATCGAGTCATGGCGCGCGTGTCATGGTGGCCGAGGAATATCGCGTTGGCGGTACATGCGTCATCCGAGGCTGTGTACCGAAAAAGATTCTGGTTTACGCATCGCGCTACGGACACGACTTTGAGGATGCGGCCGGTTACGGATGGAGCGGCGTTGAGCCCACGTTCGATTGGCCAACCCTGATTGCCAACAAGGATCGTGAGATCGACCGCCTTGAGGCGGCGTACACGGCAACTCTCGAACGTTTCAAGGTTCAAATCGTCAAGAGCCGCGCCGTGCTCGAAGATGCCAATACATTGCGATTGGCCACCGGCGAACGCGTTCGGACGAAAACCATCCTGATCTCAACGGGTGGCACGCCCCACATGGGCGCCAAGATTGCCGGCCTGGAACATGTCATTTCTTCCAACGAAGCGTTCCATTTGAAGGAGTTGCCACAGCGAATCTTGATCCAGGGCGGGGGCTACATCGCGGTGGAGTTCGCGTGCATTTTTTCCGGCCTCGGATCCGAAGTAACGCTTGTCTATCGCGGCGACAATATCCTGCGAGGCTTCGACGACGATATCCGCGAGCATTTGCGCGGCGAGATGACTAAGCGCGGCATTCGTATCATCACAAAGAAGACGGTAGCGTCCGTCGAGAAGGTCGATCGCGGTTATTGCGTCGAGCTGCCGGACCATGATGCAGTTGTGGTCGACAAGGTGATGTTCGCCACGGGGCGTCATCCGAATGTGAACGGCCTGGGTCTTGAAACCGTCGGCGTCAAGCTGGGTGAGACGGGCGGAATCGCTGTCGATGAATTTTCCAAAACTTCCGTCGCAAATATCTATGCGGTAGGTGATGTCACAAATCGCATCAATTTGACGCCTGTTGCAATTCGCGAGGGTCATGCTTTCGCCGACACGGTCTATGGCGGGAAGCCCACCAAGGTCGATCACGCTAACGTCCCAACGGCGGTATTTTCGGAGCCAGAGCTGGGCGTGATCGGTCTTACGGAAGCCCAAGCCGTTAAACAGCTGCCGGTGGTCGACATTTACAAGACAAGTTTCCGGTCGATGAAGATGGCGATGGCAGGCCGCGACACGCGAACCTTCATGAAACTCATTGTCGATGGCAGCAATGATCGTGTGGTGGGCTGCCATATCGCAGGCCACGATGCTGGTGAGATGATCCAACTCGTCGGTATCGCCGTGAAGATGCGGGCAACCAAGGCGGACTTTGACGCGACGATGGCCGTCCATCCGACAGCGGCCGAGGAACTCGTCACCATGCGCGAGAAGGCGATGAGCTACGGTCGCGCGGCCAAATAGCGCCAAATAGCGGCGGTTTCCCGAAATTCTGGCGTTTTGGCGCGGCCTTCGTGTATAACGCCGCCAGTTTTTGGAGTGCGTGATGGCAGAGCGTTGGACGCCCGACAGTTGGCGCAAAAAGCCGATCGTGCAGGTTCCGGATTACCCGGACCCACGCGCGTTGGCCGATGTCGAGAAGCAGCTTGCGACCTTCCCGCCGCTCGTTTTTGCGGGTGAGGCGCGCAACCTCAAAAAGGCGCTCGCCCGGGTCGCAAACGGCGAGGCTTTCCTGTTGCAAGGCGGCGATTGCGCCGAAAGTTTCGCCGAGCACGGCGCGAACAATATTCGCGATTTCTTCCGCATGTTCCTGCAGATGGCGGTGGTACTTACCTATGCCGCATCGTCGCCGGTCGTGAAGGTTGGCCGTATCGCGGGTCAATTCGCCAAGCCGCGTTCCTCGCCGACCGAAAAGCGCGACGGCAAGGAACTGCCGAGCTACCGCGGCGACATTATCAACGACGTCGCCTTCACCGACGCGGCGCGCGTGCCCGATCCGCGCCGGCAGGTCGAAGCCTATCGCCAGTCTGCGGCGACACTCAATTTGTTGCGCGCTTTCGCGCAGGGCGGCTACGCCAATCTGGCCAGCGTTCAGCAATGGATGTTGGGCTTCGTGAAGGATTCTCCGCAATCTCGCCGCTACGTTGAATTGTCCGAGCGTATCTCCGAAGCGCTCGACTTCATGCAGGCGTGCGGGCTGGATCTTGAAAGCCACCCCGAACTGCGGACGACGGATTTCTATACGAGCCACGAAGCGCTGTTGCTCGGCTATGAAGAGGCCTTCACGCGTGTCGATTCAACGACGGGCGACTGGTATGCCACGTCCGGTCATATGATCTGGATTGGCGATCGCACGCGTCAGCTTGACCATGCGCATGTTGAATACGCCCGTGGCATCAAAAATCCGATCGGTCTCAAGTGCGGTCCGTCGCTTAAGGCTGACGACCTGCTGCGCCTCATCGATGCGCTCAACCCCGACAACGAGCCCGGTCGTCTCACTCTGATCGGCCGCTTCGGGGCTGAAAAAGTCAGTGAATTCCTGCCTGGTCTGGTTCGCGCGACGCGTCGGGAAGGAAAGTCGGTCATCTGGTCGTGCGACCCGATGCACGGCAACACCATCTCGGCGGCCTCAGGTTACAAAACGCGTCCGTTCGATTTGATCCTCAAAGAGGTGCGTCACTTCTTTGAAATTCATGCCGCGGAACGCAGCTATGCCGGCGGCGTGCATCTCGAAATGACTGGCCAGAACGTGACCGAATGCACCGGCGGCGCACGCGCGATCTCGGATGCCGACTTGAATGACCGCTACCACACGGTTTGCGACCCGCGGCTCAATGCGGAGCAAGCCATTGATCTGGCGTTCTTGCTGGCCGAACTGCTCAAGAAAGAGCGGGTAGGGCATACCAGGTTGGCGCCAGCGGCTGCCGCGCTCTGACCTCGGCATTGCTGCTATCCGCGGTCGTCCGATTGCCGTGCGCAGAGGCAGGCATTAGATCACTCGTATGAACGCTCCTCCCGCCGACAAGCTCGCGATTGCAGTCGCGCAGTTGAATTCGACGGTCGGCGATATTGCCGGCAACGCCGATAAGGTTCGTCGTGCGCGAAAGGATGCGGGCGCGCAGGGTGCCGACCTTGTCGTATTTCCAGAATTGTTCATCGCCGGCTATCCGCCGGAAGACCTCGTGCTCAAGCCGGCTTTTCAGGCGGCATGCCGCGCGGAGATCGAGAAGCTGGCGCGCGAGACTTCCGATGGCGGTCCAGCCGCGATTGTCGGCACACCATGGGTAGAAAACGGCAAGCTGTACAATGCCGTGGCGCTGCTCGATCGCGGTGCGATCGCGGCGCTGCGGTTTAAGGTCGATCTGCCGAATTATGGCGTGTTCGACGAGAAGCGAGTGTTTGCCGCCGGTCCCTTGCCTGGCCCGGTCAATTTTCGCGGCGTCCGGCTTGGCATTCCCATCTGCGAGGATATTTGGGGCGAGGAGGTTGTCGAATGCCTCGCTGAGACCGGCGCTGAGCTGCTGATCATTCCGAACGGCTCGCCTTACTGGCGCGACAAGGAAGATTTGCGGCTGAATATTGCGATTCGCCACATCGTGTCGCACGGCTTGCCGGCGATCTATGTCAATCAGGTCGGAGGGCAGGACGAGTTGGTGTTCGACGGCGTCTCCTTCGGCATTCATGCCGATCGCTCGCTGGCGTTTCAGCTACAGGGATTTGAGGAAGCTCTCGTCGTCACGGAATGGTCTCGGGTCAGTGGCGCATGGCGTTGCGGCAAGTCTCCGATGATCGCCGATATCGGCCCCGATAAAGCGGATTACGCGGCGTGCGTGTTGGGCCTACGCGATTACGTCAACAAAAACGGCTTCAGGGGCGTCGTGCTGGGCCTGTCTGGCGGGATCGATTCCGCGTTGTGCGCGGCGATGGCGGTCGATGCGCTCGGGCCTGAACGTGTTCGCTGCATCATGCTGCCTTATAAATTTACGTCGCAGACGTCGCTCGATGATGCGGCAGCGTGCGCCAAGGCGCTTGGTGTCGGTTATGAGGTCGTACCGATCGCACAGGCCGTCGAAGGGCTTGAAGCAGCACTCCGGCCACTGTTTGCCGGTCAAGCGCGCGACGTTACCGAGGAGAACCTGCAGGCTCGTGCGCGAGGCACCATCCTGATGGCCGTCTCTAACAAGTTCAATGTCATGGTGGTGACGACGGGCAACAAGTCTGAGATGTCGGTCGGCTACGCAACGCTCTACGGCGATATGAATGGCGGCTTTAATCCGCTCAAGGATCTTTACAAGACCGAGGTCTTCCGCCTGTCACGGCTGCGTAACGTGTGGAAGCCGGATGGCGCGCTCGGTCCGTCGGGCGTCGTTATCCCCGACAACATCATCACGCGGCCGCCGACCGCCGAGTTGCGCGAGAATCAGAAGGACGAGGACTCGTTGCCCCCTTACGACGTACTCGATGCAATCCTGCAACGGCTCGTGGAGCGGGAGGAACCGATCTCGTCAATCATCGCGGCTGGCTTCGATCATGACACCGTCGTGCGTGTCGAACGGCTGCTCAATATCGCGGAGTATAAGCGGCGGCAGGCCGCTCCAGGTGTGAAAGTCACGCTGAAGAATTTCGGCCGTGACCGGCGCTATCCGATCACCAATCGTTTCCGTGACCCGGGCACCCCGTTGCCGGCACCCGATGTCTCATTAGTCACCGGCATGCCGGTGAAAACCGAAGCCGTCGATTTCTAGCGTACGGGGTAGAAATTCGGGCCGATCGAGCGAACCTGCCCCTTGGGTGGTTCGGATGTTTCCGTCGGCGATGGCGTCTGCGCCGCGGGGGCGGCTGCGGGACTCGCAGCGCGAGCCGGCTGCCTGGTGCCGGGAGCCTGCGACAGTTGCTTCGCATTCTTGTCGGTGACGACGACGTCTCCCGGCGCGATGGTCGTGTCGGCGCCAGTGGTCTTGAGTGCGTCGGCCCAGCTTTCGCCAGGCTTGCGGCAGCTGCAGGCCTTATCGACTGACGTCCGATAGCGGAAAGCAGTGGGCAACGCGGAATACGGCGCGCCGCCATTGACCGACACCGCCTGGTTCACCTCTTCGCCCGGATTACGGTAGCTATAGAGCTCAACCTGCTGCGCCGGGCACATGCGCTGGCAAGTCGCTTGATCGTCCTGGAATTTTCCTGCCGGTGCCGCGAACGAGATGGGGAAATAATAGCCATCGCAGGTACGCACGCAGATCGTGCGGTATGTGCCGCCGGAGTCCGGAGACGAAAAGAATGGGCTATTGCCGCCGGGCGTGAACAGGCGCTCCAAAAAGCTGCCGCCTTGCTGAACCGAAGCTTGACGGTATTGCGCGCCGCAACCTGCGTCGCCGAGCGCGATCAAGATTGAGCGGCGTTGTGCGCCACGTTCGGTGTTCCCGCCATGCAATTGCTCGAGCTGGGTTTGCTGGCGTTCAAGGGCATTGCGCGCTTGAGCGGTCTGATTGTTGAGAGGACCGCATTGCGCGGGTGGCGTACTGAAGATGGAGAAAAAGCCGGAGCTTTCACATCCCAGCCGGCGCTGTTGCGCTACAAGTTTATCGACCTCGAATTGGAGCCGGTTCGCTTCGCTCTCGGCGCGCCGCACCGTGTCGGCGCGTTGCGGGTCGTCGTTGCCACGGTCGAGCGAAGCGAGCTGCGCCTCAAGCCGCTGACATGTCGGATTCGACGATTGGGCGAGTGCGCTCGTGGCGAATGCGACACTTGCTGCGGCGGCAAAGGTGAGGGCGTTCATTCTCATGGGTCTGATATCCTAGCGCTTCACACAGTGCCGGGCGAGCCAGGCTGAGTGCCTCGACGCGATCGCGCAGCTTCGGTCCGCAAGTTCCACAGCACCCCTGCAATAATGATCAACGCGCCGATCAATACGAATATATCGAGGCTTTCGCTGTAGAACGCCCAACCGACCACGGCGATCAGCGGGATTCGCATGAAATCAAGCGGGACCACCAGCGTGGCGTCGCCGGACCGGAACGCATTGCTGAGGCAATAATGTGACGTGGTGCCGGCGATGCCGACGCCCAGCATGGGGACGATATCGGCGACTTGAAAATGCAAGATCGCCGACGGATTGCTGCCGGCCAGCGACAATGGAAACTGGATGACGGCCATCCAGAAGATGATGCCGAAGGTCGTTTCCGTCGCAGTCAGTTGCTTTGTTGTAATCATCGTGATCGCGTAACAAAACGCGGCTGCAAGAACGAGGAATGCGCCCGGATTGATGGTCGATAGACCCGGGCGCAGGATGACCAGCACGCCGATGAGGCCGAGCGCGACAACGCCAAAGCGGCTGGCCGTCATCTGCTCCTTGAGAATCCAGGCAGCGAGCAGCGCGGTCCACGCGGGCATTGTGAACTCGAGCGAGAACACCGTCGCTAGCGGCAACATCGTGAGGCCGAGCGCCCAAAGGTACTGGCCGGCATAGTGGATGCCGTTGCGGAATAATTGGAGCTTCATGCGATTCGGCCGCACCTCGTGCCGCAGTTGCGGGCTGATAACTAGGACGCCGCCCAGCAGGATCAGCGCGGTTGCGCTGCGCACCGCGAGGATCTCGAAGATGCTGTATCCGTGTGTGGCCAGCACTCGGATCGAAACCGCCATCACCGAGAACGATAATAATGCCCCGACCATCCACAGGATGACTCGGGCGAGTTTGGTGTTGTCCACGAGGATGTCTTGCTGTCAGGCGGGCGGGATTGCGCCGCCGGTCTAGCAGGCGCGCAACCCGGCGTCACTCCGCATCGGGCTGCCTTTCCGGCCGTGCTTTGTCGAAAGCCGGCAGTTTCAGGCAAGCAGCATCGACGGCCGCGATTTTCGGGAAGCTCTGCTCGATCGGAACCTTGAATCGGCGCGCGTTGTAGACCTGCGGCACGAGGCATAGATCGGCCATGGTGACACGTGATCCGCAGATATATGGGCCAGGCTTTATCATCGCTTCAATCGCGGCAAAGCCCTCGTTGACCCAATGACGGTACCACTCGTCGATCGTGTCCTGCTCTTGCTTGAGCTGATGCTTCAAATACCGCAGCGGCGATGTGTTGTTTAGAGGATGGATGTCGCATGCAATCATCTGCGCGACGGCGCGCACATGCGCGCGCTCCATGGCGTCGGCCGGCAACAGCGGCGGGTCGGGGAATGTCTCGTCGAGATACTCGATAATCGCCAAGGACTGAATCAGGACGTCGCCGCTAGAATCGACCAGTGCAGGGACGCGCATCTGTGGATTGACGGCTTTGAAGTCCGGCCGGCGGTTGAGCCCACCCTCTTTGCTCAGGTGGATGGACGTCGTCTCGTACGGGATGTTCTTGAGATTGAGCGCGATGCGGACGCGATAGGCCGCGGACGAGCGGAAAAAGGAATAGAGCTTCACAGGCGGGCCCTTCCGGCAAAAAAGGCAGACTGTGAAAGATTAGCATGCCGCAGAGCGCGGCGCGAAGCCGGTCAGGTCAAAGGAAATTCAGCGCGTGCAGACAATCGCGACGAAGTCGTCGCATTTGCCGCCCTTGCAGGCGCCGGGTCCGCTGGTCGGGATCGATCCGGTAATGTCGTCCTTGTCGATCTTGCGGAACGAGGCGGCTTCGGCGAACTCGTGCGACTTGCAATAGGCCTGCGCCACGGCTTGTCCGCACTTCTCGCCGGAGGCGAGGCAGCGGTCGACGCCGTAGCCGTCGGCATTGTTGCTGATGATGAACATGCGCCGCTCGGCCTGTGCGCTGGACGCGGCACAGACGACGACGGCGGCAAACGCAATGGCCAGTACGTGACGCATGGGATCACTCGCTCTGTCACACAGCCAAAATGGCCCGGGCGCGGACAATGCGAGCAAACCGCTTAAGGCCTCGTTAACCGCGGCGTTGCCGGACTTCATGTTTACGCGCATTTCCGCCGCGGCCTTGACGGGTGGGCCGTGCTTCCCGCATTCTCCCTCGCGATGAACGGCCTTAACCATATCTGCGGCATTAGCCGCGAGATTATTCGCTAGCGCACAACGCTGGCTGCGGCCGTCTTTTCTCCATCGAGATAAAAACGCCCGGGGCCAGCAGGTCCAGGATGACGATTCCGATGGAGCTGAAGCTCTACGATACGCTGACGCGCGAGAAGCGGGTGTTTAAGCCGATCGATCCCGCGCGCGTGCGCATGTATGTATGTGGCCCGACAGTCTACGACTACGCGCATATCGGCAATGCGCGACCGGTTATCGTGTTCGACGTGCTGTTCCGGCTGCTGCGTCATCTCTATGGCGCGGATCATGTCAAATATGTCCGAAACATCACCGACGTCGACGACAAGATCAATGCGCGCGCGGCGGAGCGCGGGATTTCGATCCGCGATCTGACGGAAACGACCTACTCGAATTTCAAAGCCGACGTGACGGCTTTGGGCTGCCTCCCGCCAACCGTCGAGCCGCGTGCCACCGAGCACATCGAGGAAATGAAGGCGCTGATCGAGAAGCTGGTGGCTGCAAAGCACGCTTACGTCGCCGAAGGCCACGTCCTGTTCTCAGTGCCGTCGATGCCGGATTACGGCAAGCTGTCGAACCGCTCGCTCGACGAGATGATCGCCGGCGCGCGTGTCGAGGTCGCCCCGTACAAGAAAGATTCGACCGACTTCGTGCTGTGGAAGCCCTCAAAGGAGGGCGAGCCCGGCTGGCCGTCACCGTGCGGCATCGCTGCGCCCGGCCGTCCCGGCTGGCACATCGAATGCTCGGCGATGTCGTGGAAACATCTCGGCGAGACGTTCGATATCCACGGTGGCGGCATCGATCTCGTGTTCCCGCATCACGAGAACGAAATCGCGCAGTCGCGCTGCGCGTTCCATACCGGCGTGATGGCCAACACCTGGATGCATAACGGCTTCTTGCAAGTCGAAGGCGAGAAGATGTCGAAGAGCCTCGGAAATTTCATCACCATCAATGAGTTGCTGAAGGATTGGCCAGGCGAGGTGGTGCGGCTGAATATGCTGCGGACACACTACCGGCAACCGATGGACTGGACTGTCAAAGGCCTCAAGGAAGCCGAGCAAACGCTGCTGTCGTGGACAGATGCGGCCAATCTTGAAAGCGGCAACAGCGAAAAGCTTGCGCCGGCCGTAATGGAAGCGCTGTGCGACGACATCAATACGCCGCGCGCGATCGCAGAAATCCATGTCATGCATTCAGCGAAAAACGCTGCCGCGCTCGCCGACACGCTGCGCGGTCTTGGCTTCACAAAGCGGCCAGCGGCCCGGTTCACAGTCGATGAGACGAAAGTGACCGGCCTGATCGCCGCACGCAATGCGGCTCGTAAAGCCAAAGATTTCAAGGAATCGGATCGCATTCGCGACGAGCTTGCAGCGATGGGCGTTGTACTCAAGGACTCGAAGGACGGCACGACGTGGGAGATCGCGCGATGAGCGCGACCGCAAATCCGACTCTCGCGCTGCGGCCGATGTTGCCAGCCGATGTGCCGATGCTGGTGGAGATTTTCCGCGCCAGTATCCTGGAGCTGACGGGTGACGATTACACTGAGGCGCAGCAGGACGCTTGGGCAGCCATGGCAGATGACGCCGCCGCGTTTGGAAAGCGCCTCGCAGGCGCTCTCACTTTGATCGCGACGCTCGATGGCTCACCGGTGGCCTTCACGTCGCTGGCGGGTGCGGACAAGCTCGATCTTCTTTATGTGCATCCGGCAGTGGCGCGGCAGGGTGCAGGCTCGATGCTAGCCGATGCACTCGAGAAGCTTGCGGCGGCGCGCGGGGCGGCCAAACTCACCGTTGAGGCAAGCGACACGGCGCGGGATTTTTTCGCCAATCGCGGCTATGTCGCCCAGCAGCGCAATTCGGTGACGCTGAACGGCGAATGGTTCGCCAACACGACGATGCAAAAGACGCTCACGCAACAGGACAGCGGCCATGGACAAGCCTGACACCCCGTTTCCGCGGCATTGGCTCTATTACATCGTGCTCAAATACGGTGTGATGGTCGCGGCCATCGTGATCGCTTTCTACGTCTTCTACGCGACGATGATGTGAGCAGGGATATGGCCCGCGAGAAGCTCTATTTGTTCGACACGACGTTGCGCGACGGCGCGCAAATGAATGGCGTCGACTTCACGCTGGCGGACAAGCTGGCGATTGCCGCGATGCTTGACGATCTTGGGATCGACTACGTCGAAGGCGGTTATCCGGGTGCCAATCCAGCTGATACCGAGCTATTTTCAACCGACCGCGAGCTGGCCAACGCGACCTTCACCGCATTCGGCATGACGCGGCGGCCCGGCCGTTCGACGTCGAACGATCCCGGCCTCGCGTCACTCCTTGAAGCAAAGGCCGACGCCATCTGCTTCGTCGCGAAGTCGTGGGATTACCACGTCAAGGTGGCGCTGGAGACCACCGAGGAGGAGAACCTGGCCTCCATTCGTGACAGCGTAAAGGCGGCCAAGGCAAAGGGCCGCGAAGTGCTGATCGATTGCGAGCATTTTTTCGATGGCTACAAGGCAAACCCCACATACGCGTTGGCCTGTGCGACAGCCGCCTATGAAGCGGGCGCTCGTTGGGTGGTCCTGTGCGACACCAATGGTGGCACGCTCCCGCACGAAGCCGAGCAGATCGTTGGCGAAGTCTGCAAGGCCATCCCCGGCGGCCATGTCGGTATCCATGCGCACAACGATACCGAACAGGCCGTGGCGATATCGCTTGCCGCTGTGCGCGCCGGCGCGCGCCAGATTCAAGGCACGCTCAACGGGTTGGGCGAACGGTGTGGCAATGCCAATCTCGTTTCGATCATTCCGACGCTGAAACTCAAGGCGGAATTCGCGGACAAATTCGAGATTGGTGTCTCCGACTCCCAATTGAAGCGGTTGGCGCAAGCCTCACACGCTCTCGACGAGATGCTTAATCGGGCGCCTGATCGTCACGCGGCTTACGTCGGTGAAAGTGCGTTCGCGACCAAAGCCGGTATCCATGCGTCCGCTATTATGAAAGACCCGGCGACTTACGAGCATGTGAAGCCGGAACTTATCGGCAACCGCCGCAAGCTTTTGGTGTCCGACCAGGCCGGCAAGTCGAATTTGATGGCCGAACTCGATCGCATCGGCATCAAGCTTTCCAGCACATTGGGATCCTAAGCTTAGAATTCCACGTGGACAAGTTGTCGCG
>JADMIO011417965.1_pt1 | contig 69154 bp, 49 predicted proteins | sample 8958161 | NCBI WGS metagenome assembly JADMIO01 (sample SAMN16585339, study PRJNA669376) | soil metagenome | isolation source: Crop rotation soil | place: USA: Cullars Rotation, Alabama | collected 2011 | reverse complement strand
CCGCGACAACTTGTCCACGTGGAATTCTAAGCTTAGGATCCCAATGTGCTGGAAAGGGCTTATCAAATGGTGAGTTCTATCTTGATGTGGACCAATTTAATAGCGCAGACACAACAGAGAAAAAACTTTTCCTGATAAATCAATATTCCAAAAAGCGACAGCTTATTGCAAAAAGTTATTTTTCATTTTATCTCTTTTGGGATGGAGACCTGGATAATGATGGCAAAACAGATTTTATAATTTTCGTTGGAGGTGAACACGGTGGCAGTTATGAGTTGTTTCTCACTAGTAAGGCGAGACAAGGCAACTTTGTCAAAAAAGTAGCTGCTTTTGAAGCAGGTGATTGTTGCTAACTAAACATTACTGCTAACAAAAGTGATTTGAAGCAAAGCATCTTAAGCAATCCCATTGGTTAAGTTTGTATAGGTTAGAAAACACCCTTTGCTCGTATATGAAATAAGTGTTAGATTTCGTTTCTTGTTGACGCTGCTTTCATTTAACTGACCCTCGTTGGCCGTAGCTTTAAAGCGCCAGGCTGTGCGCAAGCCAGCTACCGCCTGTTCAATAAATGCAGTCTTCTTCGCTAAGCGTAGCATACAAGCGAAGTTCACGCGATAGCTTGCTACGCTTTTTCGTTTCCGGCAATTTTCTCATCTTTATCATATATTAAAGAAATTACTTCTTTAATTCTTTTACCGCCAATGCTGCAGCGTCAACGCCTGAAAAAAAAAGTCTTGATTCTTGCCTCTTGTATCTTGCATCTCATGTCATACTGCACCAATGAACAAATCAATTTATCTTGACAATCCCGTCTATCACGCATTGCTTACCGGCGATGCATCAAAGGCATTGGGTACTGCTGAAATAAAATATTTTGAAAAAGAGATTTCACCATTTGTAGGATTCGAAGATGGATACAGTTACATCGAAGGGTTTAATTATCTATACAATTTATTTCCGGGAGAAAGAGAGATCCTGTATGCCACCCGCAACAGGATCGATGATCCGCAAGGTTGGAGAATGATAAGACAGATCGCGGGCTCACAGTTTGTACTCGCTGAAAAGAAATCATCCGGTAAGCTGGCAACAGGATCAGTAAGATTAGTAGCGCTCACACCACAGCATGCTGACGAAATGGTAAGCCTTGCTGCCCTCACCCGTCCGGGACCATTTAATAAAAGAACAATTGAATTCGGAAACTACTTCGGCATATTTGAAAACAACAAGCTCGTTGCCATGACCGGAGAACGGCTGCACATTCACAATTTCACCGAAGTAAGCGCTGTATGCACCCACCCTGAATATTTAGGTAAAGGTTATGCAAGCCTTTTGCTGGAGCACCAGGTAGATTTAATTCTTGCATCCGGCCAAACACCTATCCTGCATGTAAAGGCAGATAATGAAAGAGCTATTTTCCTATACGAGAAGCTGGGATTCAAATTAAACGGCCCGATGAATTTTTATTTCCTGAAAAAAAATTAACATCCCTCCTCCTTCATTCTTCGACCCTTTAAGCTATTCAAAAATATACCACTTACTTTTTTCGTCCAATGAATAAGAAAAACCATTGCTCATTTCGTGCACTTCTTTGTTGCTATCCTCAAGTACATAACTTTTCTTTTCGTACACCCGTACCCCGTTATTTTCACGGGTCAAATAATTAATCAATGCATTCATGGTGGGAGCAATATCATGCAACCACTGATCATCTGATTCCTTTACAAATGCCTGGCTCATGCTGATAGTTTAGCTGTCAATTAAAAAAACATGCCTTGAAAAGTCCCCTCTCCTTTGGAGAGGGCCAGGGTGAGGCAAAGCCCGTGCGCAAGGCCGGTCTCGTCCCTGCTTCGCTTCGCAATAATGCTGAGATCATTGTTACACCATGTTCTGTAAAAGCATATGGTAATTTTCGGACACCCATTCGCTCCCGATTGGATATCACAATTTGTGATTTCCAATTTTGAAGTTCATCTTTTGTAAGCTGGAACATATACCTGGAGGGAATTCTCCTATCTTTAGCTCATGCAGCTCAATAGCTCATCACCTCTCTCCAATTCAAAAGAAGATCTTATCAAAAATTTTCTCCGTGAATTTTTACCTCCGTCGGAAGAAGACAGGAAATATTCTCAAAATAAATTTTTATTTGTTCATGAAATAATTTCAAAGCTGTTTTCATCTTTCGCGAAAACAAAGATCACCGAAGAGGAATTGATTGTTTGTTTCGTGTCTTTGGAATACCGGCTGTTAGTCGGTAAAACAGCAGGCCGCACGAAGACGGCGCAACGCAGCAAACAAATTACAGGTAACCCTATAACGTATGAATATTACCGGGACATTCACATCAATGTAAGTTCCGCTGCTATCTTAGATTTCGAAAACGTATTAAAGAGTCAATCACGTTTGCGGAACCCGGAAACCATTCAACAACGAAGTTTTCTGAAAGAAGAGCTAACGCTTTTCTTCAACCGGCAGCACAATACATGAGGTGTTAACTAAGAATTCCCGGCTCAGTCCCGCTCCATCTTCTTTCGTAACGCACACCCAGTACGACCCTGCACGTACTATACTCCGTAGATACTCCATAGATTCCCCGTAGATACTGCGTCCATTAACGTCACTTCATCATCTTTTCACACAAAAAAGCACAGCCCATAGATAGTCCATGGAAGCAGGCACTTTTATCCACAACAATCGTCAATGTCAAAATCGACAATGATAAAATCAATTCCGGAGGCCGGGAACATTAACATCTTAATTAACTATCCAATAACATTTAATACAAGTGATTTTAATGACGTTTGTAATAAGAGATAAATAAAAACAGGTAGTCTAAACAGAAATCACATGGAATTAACCCGCCGTAAATTCTTACAAACCTCCTTCTTCATTGGCTTCGCTCTCGCAACAAAAAAAGGCTGGGCAAACAAGCTTCCCACAGCTGCAACGGAGCGCAGAGACCTATTTCCACAAGGTGTAGGATCAGGTGACCCGACTTTCAACAGTGTAATCCTGTGGACGAGACGCCCACCTGTAAAAGACAGTACCGCTAAAAAATTGACCGTTGAAATCTCAACAACACCTGACTTCAAAAAAATACTTGCAGGCGGCACTGCGCACATCAGTGCAGATTCAGATTGGACATGTCGTTTCCTCACTACAGATCTCGAACCCAACCATGTGTATTGGTATCGTTTCATTGACGAGCATGGTTTCGCCAGCCGCATCGGCCGCACCATGACAGCACCCGCCGACAATTCGGATACACCTGTGCGTTTTACTTTTGTAAGCTGCCAATGTCCTAACGAAGGTGCCATGAATGCTTACCGGAGAATGATCTATGAAGATGAGGCACGTTCCGCGGATCAACAGCTTAATTTTGTTTTGCACCTCGGCGATTTTATTTACGAAGTAACCTGGTACGGTGAAGATAATCCGAACGGAAACCGTGGCCGCCGGATAAGAGATCTGTATAAGTTCCCGCAAGGTCGGAAGGTCAGCAATTTTCATCTGCCTGTTACGCTGGAGGACTATCGCACACTCTACCGTGCATATCTTGAAGATCCCGATCTGCAGGATGCCCGTGCCCGCTGGCCGTTTGTATGTATTTGGGATAATCACGAATTCGCCTGGGCAGGATACCAAAGTCAGTATGTTGCAGGAGGCGGCTACAACGCTCCCGCACAAAACCAGAAAGTCTTTGCCAACCAGGCCTGGTGGGAGTTCATGCCCGCGATGGTACGGCAGCCCGGTAATCCAAAGCTCGAACAATTCAATGCTCCTGCAGTAGTGGATACACCCATGGAAGAATTCAACGATGACGGACTTTCAGAAGAGCCCAATAACCTGAAGGCGATCAACAGTCTGAAGATTCAACGTGTATTGCGTTGGGGTAAGAATGTTGATTTACTGCTAACCGATAATTGGTCCTTCCGTTCTCCTGATATGTCGACTGATGATTTTGAGGCTCCCGGATATCCAAGAGTATCTCCGCAGATACCTTTTGAAATCATGAATTACGGTCGTCATTATAATAACGACAATCCGCCGGAGACCATTCGTTTCAACGGCAAGGATATTCCGAATCCCACAAAAGATGTTCATGCTCAAACTTACCTGGGCAGCGAGCAAAGACGCTGGTTCCTGGATCAGCTCGGAGCCTGCACTGCGCGCTGGAAAATATGGGGACACGGTTTTGGCACCATGGAACAGCGTAGCGATTATCAGAATTTACCCGGCGAATTAGGTAGTACGTGGCCAAAAGATTCCGGGTATGCAGTATTGGACAATCGATTCCTTCGTGACAAAGACATCATATTTGATTTCATACACGATCAGAAAATTACGGGCTTTTGTGTTGTCGGAGGAGACCGTCATGCGTTTTTAGCCGGGCTCGTCTCCAAAGCTCTGCCACCGAAAAAATTCGAACCGCTCGGCGTAGAATTCATTACAGGTTCCATTTCGCAACAAACGCTATTTGAAGTAATGGAAATAACCATGAAAAAAGAACATCCTAAACGCGTGCTCTACCTCATCGATGAGCCCGATGGCACAATGATCCCTTCCATAAATGTTACCTCTTTGCATGGAGTGCAATCAACTCTGAAGTTAAAAGAAACCGGGGACATGAAGCAAGCCCGAGCCGTGCGCAACCCGGACGTAGCACCGCATTTATCATTGGTAGATTATGGAGGTCACGGCTATGGCCTGGTGACTGCCACCAGCGATCAGCTCTCAACTGAATTTGTATGCATACCACGTCCGCTTGAACGCATTGACCGGCCGGATGGCGGACCTTTGCTCTATCGTGTGGTGCATCGCACACACTTATGGAAGGCAGGCGAAGCCCCAAAGCTTGAACAGGAAATCCTCGAAGGCAATCCGCAGTATTGCATCTGAGTTATTGCTTGCGTAGAGGAATATTTTTATTTCAATATTCAACATTGCATATTCAATGTTCATGATTAAAATTAATATCGAATAACGAATACTTAATCCTGAATAACGAAGTAAGAACTTATATAAAATAAAAAACCTCTGCCATTGCTAACACAACGCACCCAACCCCTTACTCCACAAAATGAATCTTCGCAAATTTATCATGCGCGGATTCCGTTCCGTAAAGAATAATGTCTTTACCTTTTGCGGCAATAAAGCTGAGCATCGGATAAAATCTTGTGTGTTCATCATCCGGCGGAAGCTCGAGCACTTCCGTTCGTTTTCCAACCACGCCATTAGGATCAACAGGCACACTTACCAGCGTTAATTCTCTATGAGAGTTCAATGTCTTTATCGCTGCACCGGGCTTTAGATTTTCCGGAAGATTATCCCGGCTATCATTAAAAAAAAGATGATACGAATCATGGCCATTTTCAAAAATGAGAAAAGAAGCCAATATTTTTTCCTCAAAATCAAAGAGCTGGTCCTTTGGAATTACAGAAACCCATTCCAACTCCCCCGCCGGTGAAATTTTGGCAAGTACAATATTCATATAATTATATTTCATCTTCACGCTCATACCAGCGAACCTTCCCACAGTCGCGACCTGGTATGCGCTGTACTGTTCAGCAACCATAGTGCATCCGCCATCTTCCCTGTTAAGCAATGTCTGGATCAAAAAAGTATAGCTGAGATGCTTCTCTCCTTCCACCTTTTTTTCTTCACGCTCCGCCTTGCTTTGCTTTAAACCCGTAACATACACCTCCATCGGAAATTCCTTGTAGCTCTGTGATTTTATCGTTTTTGCGGAAACATCCATCGTTGTATAAAAAATGCCGCGAGGTATGGAAACCTTATCCTTTTCAGAAATGATATTGGAATAAATTCCCGTTGCTATTAAATCACCGCTGCTCTTTACATTCAGCTTCACCTGCATAACCGAACGATCCTGCAGCGAAAAAGGGAAATCAATAAACGTCTTGATTTTATTTCCCATCATATAAATATGATAATCGTAATTCAATAAACCATCCTTTACATCTTTGGAGTTTTTTCGAACCTTACCGTAAACCTTTGCAAGGATATAAAAGTTTGCATCCTTATCTACATACCAGGAAAACTCATCCTGTTTTTCGGATGCGGCAACAGGAAGAGTAACCGTTTTCTCCCAGAGTTTTCCAAACGAGGAATCCAATACCGTTATGGTTGCTGTTGTACTTTCTCTTCTGCCGTCTGAATGCTGATCAATTACTGCGAAGAATTTTTTCCTGTCATCATCAGTGGCAATAGAAATTTTGTCGTTCGCCCGGTCATTATCCGATCCGTAATTGATCGAATACAGAAGTCTTTTATTTTGATTGGGCTTGAGAGTAGTCTTGTCAATGCCTTCTGCATAATAATAAATCATCCCGTCTTTATGCACCTTCTCTTCTTCGAGAACAAACATTTCACCGTTGAACTCAGCTAAACACATCCCATGATTGTAGCTTGCCTTACTATCTTTCTTCTCCGTATCAATTCTATTCTGAGCAACAAGATCAAGCCGTTCGTTAATTTTGGCAAGAATAATATCCGGCTGGGAAAATTCGCGTAGTGTAACATTTTCCACGTAAAAATTTCCCTTGTCAAACAAGAGTATATCTGCAGGTATCTCACCTTTCATCTTGATATCGGGCCCCCATGTCACAGAAAACTCTTTGCCTTGTTTCATCCCGCCACCTTTTCCCTTTTGAGCAGAAACAAAAAACGCCGGCAACAGCGCAACCGAACAAACACAGATAAGTTTTTGATAGTTCATTGAAATCCATTAAGCAATAATAGCTGCAATAAACAACAATCGCCTCACTTCATCAACCATGTTCGATGTTCATGATTAAATTAATATCGAATATCAAACACGGAATGTTGAATGATGAAGCAAGGACTTACCAAAATAAAAAAACCTCGTCATCTTTCGACAACGAGGTTTTATAATTTACGGCAACGACATACTCTCCCACATGTTACTGTAGTACCATCTGCGCTGTTGGGCTTAACTGCTCTGTTCGGAATGGGAAGAGGTGGACACCAACGCTAAAGTCACCATAAAACTCTTACTGTGATTAGAATGATTTATTTGATTGTGATGATGAATAATCATCCTAATCATTTTAAATCCTATTAATCATAGTACGACATTTAGAGAAAGAAAACAAAATAAATATTTAGAAAATCTATCAGATAAAAAGTCTACGGGTAATTAGTATTGCTCGACTTTGACATTACTGTCTTTACATCTGCAACCTATCAACGTAATAGTCTCTTACGACCCTTATAAAGAAGACTCATCTTGAGGCAAGTTTCGTGCTTAGATGCTTTCAGCGCTTATCTTAACCGAACATAGCTACCCTGCGATGCAGCTGGCGCCACAACAGGTACACTAGAGGTTCGTCCGACTCGGTCCTCTCGTACTAGAGTCAGGCCCTCTCAATCTTCTAACGCCCACAACAGATAGGGACCGAACTGTCTCACGACGTTCTGAACCCAGCTCGCGTGCCACTTTAATGAGCGAACAGCTCAACCCTTGGGACCTTCTCCAGCCCCAGGACGTGACGAGCCGACATCGAGGTGCCAAACCTCCCCGTCGATGTGAGCTCTTGGGGGAGATCAGCCTGTTATCCCCGGCGTACCTTTTATCCTTTGAGCGATGGCCCTTCCATGCGGAACCACCGGATCACTATATCCTACTTTCGTACCTGCTCGACTTGTAAGTCTCACAGTCAAGCACCCTTATGCTATTGCACTCCGCGCACGGTTACCAAGCGTGCTGAGGGTACCTTTGAAAGCCTCCGTTACTCTTTTGGAGGCGACCACCCCAGTCAAACTACCCACCAAGCAATGTCCCCCGTATGAACGGGGTTAGACTCCGAATAAATAAAGGGTGGTATTTCAAGGTTGACTCCACAAGAGCTAGCGCCCCTGCTTCAAAGTCTCCCACCTATCCTACACATCATTTATCCAGAATCAATGCTAAGTTGTAGTGAAGGTGCACGGGGTCTTTCCGTCCCGTTGCGGGTAATCGGCATCTTCACCGATACTACAATTTCACCGAGCTCATGACTGAGACAGTGCTCAGATCGTTACACCATTCGTGCAGGTCGGAACTTACCCGACAAGGAATTTCGCTACCTTAGGACCGTTATAGTTACGGCCGCCGTTTACTGGGGCTTCGATTCAATGCTTTGCATTGCTGCTGACATCTCCTCTTAACCTTCCAGCACCGGGCAGGTGTCAGGCCATATACATCATCTTTCGATTTAGCATAGCCATGTGTTTTTGTTAAACAGTCGCCTGAGCCATTTCTCTGCGGCCCATCCGAAGATGGGCACCCTTTTTCCCGAAGTTACAGGGTTAATTTGCCGAGTTCCTTAGCCATGAATCACTCGAGCACCTGAGAATATTCTTCTCGACTACCTGTGTCGGTTTACGGTACGGGTTGTGTAAATATAAGTTTAGAGAATTTTCTTGGAAGTTTGATTAGGGTCATTATCCGATTGTCCGAAGACTCTCGGTACTGTCACCTTCGACAGGTCTTGCGGGTTTTCCTACAAGTCCTAAATCTACGGGCTTTAACGTACTATTCCGTCAGTACGCAGACCTTTCACTACTTCGTCATCCCATCACTATTTACACCAGTACAGGAATATTAACCTGTTATCCATCGGCATTTCCATTCGGATTAGCCTTAGGTCCCGACTAACCCTGATCCGATTAGCGTTGATCAGGAAACCTTAGTCTTACGGTGTGGGGGTTTCTCACCCCCATTATCGTTACTTATGCCTACATTTGCTTTTCTAACCGCTCCAGAGATCCTTACGAATCGCCTTCGGTGCAGTTAGAATGCTCCCCTACCACTCTTTCGAGTCCATTGCTTCGGTACTATACTTAATGCCCGCTTATTATCCACGCACGATCGCTCGACTAGTGAGCTGTTACGCACTCTTTAAATGAATGGCTGCTTCCAAGCCAACATCCTAGCTGTCAAAGCAATCGCACCACGTTTAACCAACTTAGTATAGATTTAGGGACCTTAGCAGATGGTCTGGGTTCTTTCCCTCTCGCCCCCGGACCTTAGCACCCAGGGGCTCACTCCCGATCAGATGTCATAGCATTCGGAGTTTATCTGGGTTTGGTAGCCGGTGAAGGCCCCTAGCCCAATTAGTAGCTCTACCTCTATGACAATTAAATCGAGGCTGTTCCTAAAAACATTTCGGGGAGTACGAGCTATTTCCCAGTTTGATTAGCCTTTCACCCCTACACACAACTCATCCGGAAGCTTTTCAACGCTTATCGGTTCGGTCCTCCATGACGTGTTACCGTCACTTCAACCTGGCCATGTGTAGATCACAAGGTTTCGCGTCTACCCCCTCTGACTATACGCCCTATTCAGACTTGCTTTCGCTTCGGCTACGGACCTGAGGTCCTTAACCTTGCCAGAGAGGAGTAACTCGTAGGCTCATTATGCAAAAGGCACGCAGTCACCCCGACGAATCGGGGCTCCTACCGCTTGTAAGCGCACGGTTTCAGGTTCTATTTCACTCCTCTGTTCGAGGTTCTTTTCACCTTTCCTTCACAGTACTAGTTCGCTATCGGTCTCTCATTAGTATTTAGCCTTACCGGATGGTGCCGGCAGATTCCCACAAGGCGTCTCCGACCTCGCGGTACTCAGGATACTGATAGAATGCAAAAGGCTACGCTTACGGGATTATCACCCTCTATGATTCAACTTTCCAGAAGATTCAGCTTCACTTTTACACTCACGTTTCAGTCCTACAACCCCAGCATTGCCTTAACAATACTGGTTTGGGCTCTTCCCTGTTCGCTCGCCACTACTTAGGGAATCACTAACTTGTTTTCTTTTCCTCCAGGTACTTAGATGTTTCAGTTCTCTGGGTTGGCATCTTTATGATTTCCGACCTTCAGTCGGAAGGGTTTCCCCATTCGGATATCTTCGGATCAAAGGTTGTTTGCACCTCCCCGAAGCTTTTCGCAGCTTATCACGTCCTTCATCGCCTATGAGAGCCAAGGCATTCACCATGCGCCCTTAATTAACTTTCTTATCTTAACGATAAATTCTTTTAATGTTTATTATGTTTTCTTTCAATATGTCAAAGAACTGATTCAATGTGATAATTAGCTAATTTGAAAATTAGCCAATGCACAAACTGAATAGTGAATTATCCGGATTCGAACCAGACGTTCCGAAGAACGTGTACCAAGTATTACAATAATTCAATCAAAGAACGATTACCAATCAGCTAATTATCAAATCAGCTAATCAACCAATTTTTTTGTGGAGAATATCGGAGTCGAACCGATGACCTCCTGCTTGCAAAGCAGGCGCTCTAGCCAGCTGAGCTAATCCCCCTTGTAATCCCTTATTATCGGAATGATTCAGGGAATCTTACTCTCATTGACTTACTCCTGTCAATTGCATCAATTCCCCAAGTCGAGTTTTTAAGATTAGTAGTCCCGAGCAGATTTGAACTGCTGACCCCTACATTATCAGTGTAGTGCTCTAACCAAGCTGAGCTACGGGACTATTATTAGTAGTTGACAGTTGGCAGTTAGCAGACGGCAATTACCGAATGCCGAAACCAACTATTCCCGTCTGCCCTTAATTAGAGAAGACCATTTGCTCGTTTTGGGATATTTTTAAACGAAGAAAATGAAAGGAAATAACAAGCGATTGTAAACTAATCACTCCAGAAAGGAGGTGTTCCAGCCACACCTTCCGGTACGGCTACCTTGTTACGACTTAGCCCCAGTCATTGATTTTACCCTAGGCGACTCCTTGCGGTGATCGACTTCAGGTACTCCCAACTTCCATGGCTTGACGGGCGGTGTGTACAAGGCCCGGGAACGTATTCACCGCATCATTGCTGATATGCGATTACTAGCGAATCCAGCTTCATGAGGTCGAGTTGCAGACCTCAATCCGAACTGAGACCGGCTTTAAAGATTAGCATCTTGTTACCAAGTAGCTGCCCTCTGTACCGGCCATTGTAGCACGTGTGTAGCCCAGGACGTAAGGGCCGTGATGACTTGACGTCATCCCCACCTTCCTCACCGCTTGCGCGGGCAGTCTCATTAGAGTCCCCAGCATAACCTGTTGGCAACTAATGATAGGGGTTGCGCTCGTTGCGGGACTTAACCCAACACCTCACGGCACGAGCTGACGACAGCCATGCAGCACCTAGTTTTAGGTCATTGCTGACTGACATATTTCTACATCATTCCTTAACTTTCAAGCCCTGGTAAGGTTCCTCGCGTATCATCGAATTAAACCACATGCTCCTCCGCTTGTGCGGGCCCCCGTCAATTCCTTTGAGTTTCAGCCTTGCGACCGTACTCCCCAGGTGGATTACTTAATGCTTTCGCTCAGACGCGTACGGTGTATTGCACACATCGAGTAATCATCGTTTAGGGCGTGGACTACCAGGGTATCTAATCCTGTTTGATCCCCACGCTTTCGTGCCTCAGCGTCAGTTACAATTTAGTGAGCTGCCTTCGCAATCGGTGTTCTGTGTCATATCTAAGCATTTCACCGCTACATGACACATTCCGCCCACTTCAAGTGTACTCAAGACCATCAGTATCAATGGCAATTCCCAAGTTAAGCTTGGGGCTTTCACCACTGACTTAATAGCCCGCCTACGCACCCTTTAAACCCAATAAATCCGGATAACGCTTGGATCCTTCGTATTACCGCGGCTGCTGGCACGAAGTTAGCCGATCCTTATTCTTACGGTACATTCAACCTTCTACACGTAGAAGGGTTTATTCCCGTACAAAAGAAGTTTACAACCCAGAGGGCCTTCATCCTTCACGCGGCATGGCTGGATCAGGGTTGCCCCCATTGTCCAATATTCCTTACTGCTGCCTCCCGTAGGAGTCTGGTCCGTGTCTCAGTACCAGTGTGGGGGATCATCCTCTCAGACCCCCTAAACATCGTAGCCTTGGTGAGCCATTACCTCACCAACTAGCTAATGTTACGCATGCCCATCTATAACCCCCGGAGGTTTGATCATTCTGCGATGCCGTAGAATGATGTTATGCGGTGTTAATCTTCCTTTCGGAAGGCTATTCCCCAGTTATAGGTAGGTTGCATACGTGTTACGCACCCGTGCGCCACTCGTCATCAGGTATTGCTACCCATGTTACCGTTCGACTTGCATGTATTAGGCCTGCCGCTAGCGTTAATCCTGAGCCAGGATCAAACTCTCCATAGTAAAGTTAATCTTGCGCTTTGTTGGATGATTCCTTACGGAGTTCCAACTCTGCTTGCTCTTTCGGATTAGTTTAACTCAAATTTATTTCAATAAAAATTGACGTAATATTTGGCTTGTTATTTCCTATTCAATTCTTCAAAGAACGTTGACTTATATTCCAATGACAACCGTTGTTGTCATTCCAAGTTTTCAATTTGGGGATGCAAAAGTAAGTAAAGAATTTTACTCTGCAACTCTTTTCAAATATTTTTTTTCAAACTTATCTAAGTTGCTTGTTTTGAGATCATAATTTTAATCCCACTCCTCAATCGCCTTTCTGACGGCTTCCCAACAAACAAATAGCTAAAAGAACTTTTTTAAGGGGATGCAAATATAAAACGAAAATCTATTCTGACAAATAATGTTTCGTTTTATTTATTAACAACTGTTGACAGCGCTTTTACTTAAAACAAGATGGTTTTAAATAGAGCTTCGCTCCCCTCCCAAAAAGCCTTGTAGTGGCTCGATTCCGCGCTTTTATCAAACATTTAAATATCCCCGAAAATCAAATTATCAAATAAAAAGTATCTTAGCCCTATGCTAAAAAAGAGAGCGCCTGCAAAAGAAATAAGAGCATTTTCCCTGCTCGCTGTTGTTTTTATTCTGAGCTTTTATTCTACATCGGCTCAATTGACTCCTATTGTAGATTCAATCCCGATGAGTGATGGAAGAAAACTCGCTGCCGATGTTTACATACCAGCAGGATTTATTCAAGGCCCTGCAATTTTAGTTCAGACTCCGTATAACCGGCTCTTTTATCGCTTCGTCGGACTTCCATTACAAATTGGAATGCAGGTTGACAGCAGCAAATATGTTTTTGTTTTTGTTGACTGGCGCGGGTTCTATGGTTCATCACCAGCTGCATATATTGGTTCTCCTAATATCGGAGAAGATGGTTACAGCTGTGTTGAATGGATTTCACAACAATCGTGGAGCAATGGAAAAGTCGGAACATGGGGAGCATCAGCTCTTGGCAGGGTGCAGTTTCAGACTGCAAAAAAGAATCCTCCGCATCTCACATGCATTTGTCCGTTGGTTGCCGGACCACAATATGATTACACAGAATATTTTCCTCACGGAGATTTGCGCACTGAATATGTTGAGCAGCTCGACGGTTTAGGTTTCGGATTATCTCCAATATTAATGATGCACACCGTTCACGATTTTACGTGGACACTTACTGAGAATTCTAATTTTTATCCTGACAGCATTCGCATTCCATGTTTCATGATCGGCGGATGGTATGATCATACAATTGAATTCATGCTTCCATTTTACAATGCAATCAGATCTCAATCGCCATTGGCTGTGAGAGATCAGCACCGGTTGCTGATGGGACCGTGGGTGCATGGCGGAGTCGGAAGCTCAACAGCCGGTGAGCTTTCTTATCCGAATGCAAGCCACCGGAGTGATTCGCTTGCTCTTGAATTCTTTGATTATCATTTAAGATCCATCGCGAACGGATGGAACACTTCTCCGTTTGTTCAATATTATCAAATGGGAAACGATGCATGGCAAAGCAGCCCGGCATGGCCTCCTGCTAATACAGTGAATACAAATTTTTATTTTCATCAGAATGGATTGATTGATAATCTTTCTCCTGTAAATAGTACAGACAGCTTATCTTTTAATTATGATCCTGATAATCCTTCACCAACAACCGGCGGCCCGACACTTAGAATTGATCTTGAGCAAGGCCCATACAACCAGGCTGATTCAGTTGAAAGCAGAAATGATGTTTTGATTTTCACAACAAACACTCTTACGCAGGATGCGGTAATGAAAGGAAATGCAACCGTGCATCTGAAAGTTTCTTCAATAAGAAAAGACACCGACTTCGATATCCGCCTCACAGATGTTTATCCTGACGGACGCTCGATGCTGGTGAATGACGGTGCAATGCGAATGAGATTCCGAAACGGCAATACTGCTGCCGATACTGCAGCAATGGTTCCCGGAACAATTTACAGCTGCGATATCACACTTCCCGCTTCATGCATTACATTTTTGGCGGGACATAAAATAAGAGTGGACGTGACTTCTTCCAACTACCCGAGATTTAACCGAAACATGAATACAGGCGGACCGATGTATCCGGGAAACAGTCTTGACAGTCTTGTAAATCCTGTTGTTGCATCGAATACGGTATATACAAACAGCAATGCTTCATCCTATATTACATTGCCTTTGGTTGGCTTCACGACCGGCGTAAAAGAGATTGAATCAAAAAATGAATTTGAAATTTATCCGAACCCTGCCGGAAATGAAATTAAAATCAATCTTTCAGAAAAAAATAATTTTCAAATTGAAGTTCTGAATACTCTTGGTGAAATTTTAATTGCAGGAGAAAATAAGCGCTCGGTTAATATTTCTGCATTGCCATGCGGAATGTATTTTTTAAAATTGATCCGTGAAGATAAATTCAGCCTGAAGAAATTTATCAAGCAATAAATATTTCAACGAGCTGTTTTCTACCATCAGATAAAATGAAAAGCTTTTTTAGCAAATCCCTTCGCATCATATGGAAGATTATGAAATGGTTTTTCATTCTCAGCATTGCTTCTGTATTACTGTTTCGTTTTGCTCCCATTCCTGTTACACCTTTAATGCTTCTCCGATGTGTCGAACAAAAGATAGACGGAAAAGATCTCCGGTTAAAAAAAGACTGGACATCTATTGATCAGATGTCAGCCGCATTACCTCTTGCAGCGATGGCTGCTGAAGATCAGAATTTCGAAGAGCACAATGGCTTCGATTTTGAAGCGATCAAAAAAGCGCAGGTGTATAATGAAAGACATAAAGGAAAAAAAGTTCATGGGGCGAGCACTATCAGCCAGCAGACTGCAAAAAATGTTTTTCTTTTTCCATCACGGAGCTGGATCAGGAAAGGATTTGAAGTGTACTTTACATTGCTGATTGAAGTTTTCTGGAGCAAGGAAAGAATCATGGAAGTTTATCTCAATGTGATTGAAACAGGTGATGGAATTTATGGTGCAGAAGCCGCGTCCCAGGAATATTTTCACAAACCCGCAAAAAAAGTTTCTGTCAGAGAAGCCGCGCTGATCGCAGCGGTGCTACCTAATCCAAGAAAGTGGTCTGCAAGCCGGCCATCGGCTTTTGTTCAACGAAAGTCGCAAAGGATTATACAATTCATGAGCATGATAAATCCTATTGACTGACAATAATTGCCTGTTCGCCACCAGAGAAATACATTTAGTATAACATACTCTGATTTTTTTGTGAAAGGAAAATTATTCGTTGATATTTGAAAATCGAATCACCTCGGTGATTCCGACACACACGAGCAAAATATTCCAGGAGAATGAATATGATGAATCAAAAGATCTCATTAGTAATTCTATTTCCTGTAATTTTTTGGTGTGATCATATACAGCTGACTCACCACCTTACGAGTGAAAAAAATATTTAAAAACGAATCAACCCAGTACATCGCTTTTGTAGCGATAGTTCTGTTGTCGAGAGTGCCATTCCTTTTTTCAGGATATGGCCTCGATGCGGATTCATGGGAAGTGGCGCTTACCGCAAAACATATTTCAGAGACGCATGCGTATGAAGCTTCCCGTTTGCCGGGGTTTCCCGTGCATGAGCTGATCTGCTCGCTTTTTTACAACGGAAGCTATGTATCTTTAAACCTTTTGTCAACAATCATCAGCACAATCGGTTTTCTTTTTTTCGCCCTCACTTTAAAAGCTCTTCGTTTTAAAGATGTATTCCTTGCAAGCTTCGCGCTCGCTGCAGTTCCAGTTGTTTACATTCATTCAACCACAACGATCGATTATACATGGGCGCTCGCCTTCATTCTTATCTCTTTTTATTTTGTCGTAAAGGACAAAGCAGTAACAGCGGGATTATTTTTAGGAATAGCGATTGGCTGCCGTATCACTTCCGGCGCGATGCTTCTCCCTTTTGCAATCATGATCTCGCAAACAGGTGAAGGGCGAAAAAACATTTTAAGAATCGTAAAGCTTGCTTTTGCGACATGTGTAACAGGCGCTATACTTTTCCTACCTGCATGGTTAAAATATGGTGATTCTTTTTTCACTTATTATGATGTGCCCTACCCTTCCATTCCAAAAGTTCTTTATAAGCTGACGATTGATACATGGGGAGTCATAGGATCCGCAGGAATTATTATCGCTACGTGCCTGCTCTTTCTTCCTAACAAGATTACAAGAAGAAAATATCTGTTTCCCCGTTCGGTGAATGAAAAATATGTTGTCGGATGGCTTGTGGCGATTGATCTTTACATCATCGCATTCCTGAAATTACCAATGGAGTCAGGATATCTGATCCCCATCGCACCTTTTGTAATTCTTGTTTTCGGAAAATATCTTTTTGACAGGGCATTTACTTTTTTTGCCGTCACACTTATAATTGCCCCGTTCATTTTTGGCATCAGCCCTGCGAACAGGAAAGATTCCCCGGTTGAATCTCCTGCTGCCGTTCATTTTAATCCCGGCGGAGAAACGATGGTGTTTGACGCCATGCTCGGGCCTGTGTTTGCATATCAATCGCAGCGTGTACAGGCAATGAAATTCGTTGCTGAAATTATTCATTCGCTCGATACCATTCATAAAAAAACACTGATAGTTTCGGGACGATGGTTTACACAGATTACAATGATGCAACCTGACTCTTCAAAAAAAACAATTGTATTTGTGGATTATCTGAACCAGGAAACACTTTCAAAACAAATCGAGCAGGGCTTCGATGCTTTCTATCTTCCACAACAGGATTATTATAATCTTTTGAAAAACGGTTATGACATAAAATTTTTCGGAACGCTTCCATATATTAAAGAGAAAATAACTCCCGAGTGATCAGCTTTTATATTCCAAAACCAAATCCAATTCTGATAATCGGATTTTGATAAGGAGAATTTCTGTCTTCATTCAAATTATACAGAAGTAAAATATTCAACGAAGAACGGTCGCCCAACGGCTGCCTGTATCCTCCGCCTACATATAAGCTGAATACGTTCAGCCTCTTTAGCTGATAATTGAAATCAAAAGCTTCAAGATTGAGGACTTCTCCTTCAACATGAGCGAAAATATTTTCAAGAAAAAAATATCGTGTAAAAACACTTCCTCCATAAATGTTGCTTGAATAGCTCGGGAACACATTATACGGATCCCTGAATTTAAAATAGATGTATGTTACTGTAACACCTACCGACAGCTTCTCGGTGAGCTTATAACCTGCCATCGGGTTTAAGTCAATGACAGTTTGATCGCCAAATTGCAAGCCGAGATTTCCACCAAAAAAAATACGTTCACCGAACGGCACTCCTTCAAGCGATTGAGAAAAAACTTTTGCCGGGAAAATATTTATCAGAAGAAGAAAAATGAAGATTCTTATTAACCTGGTCATACCTTTTTGTTTGAGTTGTAAAGTTATACAGAAATCTATTAATTACTAATCCCTGCAGCCGCATCGAATGACGCAAAGATTTTGTTATTTTGTCAGACTTTCAATTGAGCTGATATGAATATTGTAATAACCGGTGCTAGCAGCGGAATAGGTTACCAGTCATCCTTGCTGTTATCATCGAACAGCCAAAATCATGTTATCGCTGTTTCGAGAAATAAGGAAAAGCTCGATCAGCTGAAAGAAGAATCGCTGCACCAGAATTCTCAATCGAAGCTTGATGTTATCGCAGGAGATATTTCAGGCGAAGCATCGGCAGCCGGCATTTCAGAAAAGGTAAAGGCAATTTTCAGCAATGTTGATATTCTCATTAACAACGCTGGGCTTCTCATCAACAAACCATTCCAGGAGTTAACTTTAAAGGATTGGATGGATGTTTATTCTGTAAATGTTTTCGGAGCCGTTATGATGACAAATAATATTTTACCACTGATGAAAGGAGGCGCTCACATTCTCAATATCTCAAGCATTGGCGGTGTGCAGGGCAGTGTAAAGTTCAAAGGACTTTCCGCTTACAGCTCCAGCAAGGCTGCATTGATAGGAATTACAGAATGTCTTGCAGAAGAATTACGTGAGAAAAATATTTCTGTGAATTGTCTTGCGCTTGGCTCAGTGCAAACTGAAATGTTTTCTTACGCTTTCCCTTCTTTCAAAGCCTCTGCTTCACCAAGAGAAACTGCGGAGTTTATTTCCGGCTTTGCAATCGAAGGGCAAAAGCTTTTCAACGGAAAAATAATTCCCATATCACGCACCACTCCATAGAAAAATTTATTTTTTCATTCCGCTGTCTTCTTCAGCATTGCGTTTGACAGCAGTGTCGGTCGAAGGTGTTTCGAGCTGAAGATTATCAAAAGAGCGCATGTATGAATTGCGGCAGGTCACGATGATTTTATTACCAAGCTTGATCAGCGTCTGGCGATAATCGACATCAGTGATTTTAGGATTGAAGTCGCGGATATACTGATCGAAGGATTTCATATCGCTTATCACAACTGAATCCTGCACGAAATTCATCTCGCCCCAATACAAAGACTGGAACGCAGCTTTAGAGCTGTTAAAATTCGCAGCATCGAAATCTTCAGGATCAGTTTTATTTATCTCGGCGCAAATATTACCGATGGCCTGGGAAGTTTTCAGATAAATTTCCGATTGCTTCGTCCAGAAATCTCTTTTGAATTCCAAGGCTGATTTACTTTTCTGGTCTTTAGAAAAATTTGACGCGGAAATAATCAATCCTGCAGCAGTGAGAATAAAGCCGATGAGCGGTCCGAATGTGGCAAGAAATTTTTCAAGCTTGGGAAGGTTCATATTATTTCGCAGGGAAAAGTTTCATCTCGTACTTGTCATTACTTGTCCCGTGGGTCAGCTTCACATACTGACTTCCGTTTTTGGAATAGCTCACCACCATTTCATATTGATCCGCACCGACAGAAAGAAACCAACGAATATTATCCTTTGAAGACACAGACCATTTATCAGCCTTCTTTCCATTTTCCTTTTCAACATCTGCATTTCCATTGATATTAAAAGTCATCGTCTTTTCCGGACGATTAATGTTGACACCTTGTACAGACCAGGTCTTAGAAGAGCCGCCTGTTAAAATATTTGTCAGCTTACCTTTATCATACTGCGCATGTGAAAATGACGCGGCAAAGAGGAAGGCAAGAAAGAGAGTAATTCGTTTCATAAAATAGAATGTTTACATACAAAGATAAAAAAATGGCAGGTTATTGCGTCAAATTTTAAAACGGCACATTTTTTAAATAACGTTCACTACATGAAAAAACGAACTTATTACTTAATCAATTCAATCACGTGGTACCGGCTTCTTGTCGCACCGATTCTTATTGCGTTGGTTTTTTTTGATCCCGATGTTTTCAAATGGATGCTTCCGATAAGCTTCTTCACGGATTTAATCGACGGCTATCTCGCGCGTAAGTTCAAAGTGAGAAGTGTGATGGGTGCAAAGATTGATTCAATCGGAGATGACCTGACTGTTCTCGCTGCCGTTGTCGGTCTTGTTGTTCTCAAGCCGGAGCTTATCAGCAATGAATACATTCTTTTTACAGGCCTGTTTGTTCTCTATCTCACGCAGACAATTCATGCGCTTGTAAAATATCATAAGCTTTCCGGGTTTCATACTTACACGGCAAAAACAGCAGCAATTTTCCAGGGAGTTTTTTTAATACTTGTTTTCCTGCTGCCGGAAATTCCTTACTTTCTCTTCTACCTGGCAATCATCACAACTGCGTTGGATCTTATTGAAGAAAATATTCTAGTCATCATTCTCCCAAAATGGGAAGCTGATGTGAAAGGGATATTTTGGGTGATGAAAAGAAAAAGAACATCAAGGAAGCAAAAACGAGTCAACGCTCGGTGATTTTTACCACGGAGACACGGAGGACACAGAGAAGCACGGATAAGAAATTACTCTTTGATAATTTTCTTTATCAAAGTCTGATCACCATTCTGAAGCTGTAGCAAATAAACGCCGGAAACAATTGAGCTCAATTCCCAGTCATACTTTCCTGACGCAGGAACATGATTAATTATTTTTTCAGCAACTGTTTTTCCTAAAACATCAGTAAGGCGAATGCTCCATTTTTTTCCTGCCGAAACAGAATTGAAATCGAGCGAAAGAATATTTTTTACAGGATTCGGGAAAACTGAAATATTGTCAACGGGACTTACATTTGAAATACCAACAAGAGTAGTTGCATGCGTTGTATCACAATGACGATCGGTACAGCCGTTCACGCTTCCGACAGTAAGACATACGTTGAAATCCCCTGCAGATGAAAATATATGTTCAGGAGCAATTTGAGATGAAATATTATTTACGCCTGAAGCGGGATCGCCGAAGTCCCATGTCCAGGAAATAGCGCCGGTGGAAGCATCGGTATAATTCCCATCATTTGCGATCACACTTGAAGTGAAGGAAGCAACAGGAGCGCTGAGAATATTTGCATTAACCGCTACACGAGGACTGACACACGGAGGTCCCTGAATTTCCCAATCATAAAAATAATAGTAGAAAGCTGTACCTGCATTTGTACCTGTCAATTTCAGAAGACCGGGAATTGTATATGGGAATGAAACTCCTGAATTGTTCCTGTATAAATCGGTAATATCACCGCAGCCTAATTCAAAATCTGTTCCGGCAGGAACATTAAAGTTAAGCGTGACGCGGCTCATTCCTATAGGAATGGTTACAGTTGTTGATGCAATCACATTTCCATTTTTTGTCAATGTAATTGTCCTGTCTTCTTCAGCATTTGAATATACTTTTACCGAGACGAGCCTGAACGGAGCATACGCGTCAAAAATAAGATCGTGATAATTATTACCTGAAAACATTCCGCCTCCTCCCAATGCGCTGTCAGGCTCTGCAGCATATTGAAGAGGTGTTGGCACTTCACTCTGCACATAGTAAGTTGTTGTATTAGACAGGACAGGTGTATTGAAAACAGCTCCGGTTGCAATACGATTTCCTCCGGCTTCAACATTATACCACCTCAATGTATCAGCCCCTGAAGCGCTTAATGAAACACTTCCTGAACCGCATCTTGAAGAATCAGCAGCGGTTGGCGCAGCAGGGAGACTTACACTTATAACGTTCGTTTGAATTTCAGTGCTGCTGCCATTTGGATTGATCGCGACTAAAGTAACTGTGTAAGTATTGCTTGCCCTGTACTGATGAGTTGGATTTTGAAGAGCCGAAGAATCACCATCGCCAAAATACCACATCCATTGGCCGGGATGAAAATCTGATTCATCAATAAAAGAAACCAATCCGTTGCAGCTTATCGGATTGATGATAGAGAAGTGTGCAACAGGATTTGCAGAAGCATCAACACATTGAAGAGCGGCTAATGCGTTTACTCTTCCTCCACCCAATTGTCCGACAAATCCCGGATTCTGAGCATCGATATTATCGCATGTGCTTGCGAGACAAGTTGCGATTTGCAAAGGTGTCATCAAAGGATTATATGATTTCATCAGTCCGCACAAGCCGGCAACCATCGGGCAAGCCATTGATGTTCCGCTCTGGTTACCATATGAAGTATTTGATCCTGCAAGCGTGCTGTATATGTTGCTTCCCGGAGCAAACACGGAAACCCATGCGCCGAAATTTGAGAAGCTGGATTTAACATCCATGTTTGTTGTTGAGCCAACTGATATAATGTGATTGTAACCTGAAGGAAAAAAAATATCACCGGTTGCATCATTACCTGCAGCGGCAACAAAAGTAATTCCCTGACTGTATCCATAATTAAAAAGATTTTGTTCTGTCTGACTGTAATTATCACCGCCCCATGACATACTTATCACATCAGCCTGCGCAGAGATTGCATACTCGACTCCTTCCATCGCATAATAAATAACTGTAGTATTTGTGATTGTATCAGGATTGCATTTTACTCCCATCAGGCTTAAGCCATAACCGATAGATGCGATTCCGGTTGCATTGTTACTCACAGCGTCAGCGATTCCGGCGCAATGTGTTCCATGTGTCTGGAAGCTGTTGGTCGCAGTAGGCGGAGGACTTGGATCACCATCGAAATCAGCGACATCAAATCCGTTTACATCATCGTTATAACCGTTGTTGTCATCGTCAATACCGTTGCCTGCAATTTCTCCCGGGTTGATCCAGCGATTAGCGCTGAGGTCAGCGTGATCTAAACGAACTTCATCATCAACGATTGCAATCTTTACAGCATTAGTCCCAGTGTGAAGGTTCCATGCATTGTACGCATTGATTTTTCCGAGAGCATACTGATTAGCAAGTAACGCATCGTTCGGAGTTAAGCATGTTCTGTGAAGAGAAACTTTTTCTGCGTATTCAACAACGCCTATTTTTTGTAATGCGTTTATTAATTCTTCAACCCTTACCTGCTGACGAAATGAAATTCTGTAAGTGTGATCAAACTGGGTTGATTTTATATGAGGAAACGCTTTTTGAATTTTGTAAATTTCAAATTGATTGATCAGCATTGAAAAAATTTCAGGATAGACACTTTGATGCTTTTCATCATATTCAGGAAGAGAAAATTCAGCCTGGTCTTTAAGCTTCAGGTAAACCTGTCCGTCACGACAGCTTTTGTTTACAGTTTGAGCGAAAGCAGAAGCAGAGATAAAGCAAGCGATTACTGCAATAAAAAAATAGTTGTGTTTCATTTTGTTGATGTGATATTTAAAAATTAATGTCATGCTGATTCAACACGACATTCAATGGTGATTCATGATTTTCAATAAGGATTCTCTTAGCAAGAATAACAGATGATTTTAGTTCCCGAAGGAGAAAATAACCGTGCAACAAATATAGATTAATAAATTTTTCGTTAACAAATTAATTTATCTTAGCGGGTATAAAATCTCACTAAAATGAAAAAAATCTGCCTTGTTATTTCCTTCTTCATTTATTGTACAGTTTCTTTTGGCCAGGACAAAGGAGCCATTGCCCTTCCCAACGATGTAAAGAATGCCTTCCATCGTGACTTCCCGACGGCCGCATCTGAAAAATGGGAAAAGGAAGGAAGCAATTACGAAGTCAATTTTAAAGTGGGATCGTCTGAAATGAGCGCGCTGTATTCCAAGGCAGGTTACAGAAAAGAAGTTGAAAAAGGAATTGAAGAAAGCAAATTGCCTTCATCAGTGTTTGACTATATCATCAAAAAATATCCCGGCTATAAATTAAAAAGCGCTTCACAAATTACTTCGGATAAATCAGTAGTAACTTATGAAGCAGAAATTACAAAGGACAACCAAACGCTGGAGCTGATCTTTGATGCGAATGGGAAGTTTAAGAAGAAGGAATAGGAATTCTTAGACAAGATCGTTGAGATACTTTAATTATTTATTGCTTGCGATTTTTTTGCCTTTTCACCTGTTGGCGGAGGATTACAATATTCAACTTACGAAAAGCAATTCACAATTGGCGCCAAACATGTGCTTGCGAATAATAGTTCCGAAAAATTAAATCGATAATTTAGAAATCGATAAAGACCTGCCGCACTGATGCTCCTAAAATAATACCCAGCAGATTATTTTTCTCCTTATAAAGTGCTCCATCTTCAGTAAACAAAAGCGCGTAAGTTAATTTGGTTCCGCGAATCCCCACAAAATAGAAAACATTTTTTGAGCGAATAATTTTACGCTTGCAAAAAACCAGCTGTTGTTCATAGTGGACATCAATATATGCAAGTGAGGCAACAGGTAAAGAATCGGTGTCTATGTCTTTTTCAATAGATATGACACGTCCTCCGGTATCAATCGTGATCCAATTCCTCATATGACTATCTGTGAAAGTTCCTTCGTATTGTGAAGCGCAGCTGAAACAATTAGTAACATTTTTCCAGATCGGAAATTTACTATTCGGATAGAGCGAATCAAAAGCCGTTTTGACATTTTTCGGAAACTCACCCGGTTTAATAAACTGCGCTTTCAAGCAGAGAGAGATCATAAGACATAAAACTAAAATACCCGCTTTCATTATACGAAGCTTAGTAAATGACAACTCTACATTTTTACTACCCGATATTCCCAATCTGTGTTCAAATTATAGTCCTTAAACTTTAATGAATTTAATAATTTTCTTCCCAGGATAAGAGAGGCTACTCCCCCTCCTACCATGTAAGGGAAAAAAGGTTTTGAATAAATTTCTTTTGCATTTCCTAAAAATAAAGGCATAACAACCGGCAAGAAAACAAATTCAAATCCTGTAAGTGTCAGGATAAAGCCTCCCCAATATGCTCTCCTCCGATGTTTAATGCTATAAGAAATGCTTTCAACCTGTTTCAATGGAATTAATTTATACTCGCTAAAGTCCAATTTAATTTCCTTATTAATCAAAGTCGGTTCATATAAAGAAATTATTACTGAGTCATCAAAAAATGCATTCAATGCAATTTCCTTTTTATTAGTGTCATTCTTGAATCTTATAAAAGCAACTGTCTCTTCTTTTATTGCTTTTTGCTTACCTGTCATTTTGTTAGTTAAAATTAACATCTGGTCCTCGTAAACAGATCGCAGCTGTACCCTTGAAAGATTCAACTTATTAAAATCAGTCATTGATTGGCAGAAGACAAAAGAGCTTGAAAAAAATAAGAGACAAAAGACTGATAGCCTGATCATGATTACTTTCTTATGTGGTTGGCCAAAGTCGCTATCGCATCGTCTGTTGCATCGAGCAAAGTTCGAGGAAGAAGAGGAGTTCTCCAATACGAATTTCCAAAATTTGAATTATGAGATGACTTTAATATTACTTCTTTAGAATCTTTATCAATTAAATATAATTCAACTTTCGAATCTGAAATATTTTGTTCCGGGTATCTTAATTTCCATTCAGCTAATAGTAAAGCGTCTACATTTTCATTTGTATGAAATGAATCAATATTAAAAGTTTCGTTTTCCATTGTATCAAGAATCACTACCCGAAATAAATTAGCCTCAGATAATTTTTGAATTAAATTATTTGTAAAGGCTGCTTTAATCAGATTATGATAAAGGTTTCGTGGTTGATCCGCCCTTTTTGTAATTAAACCAATAGATTTTATTTTGTCCAGCTTGTAAGAATTGTATACATAAGTTTTAGAGCCAAATGCTACGCACGAGCTTATAATAACTGAAATAGCGAAAATCAATATACTGACTTTAGGCATATAGATTAAATCGTGCTAACATAAGAATTAATATTAATAACCATCTTGTTTTACGGTTATATTATTCAATAGACTTTTTCGCGCCTTCTTCGATTGTTCTACAAAGCGAAGCCACAACTTTCTTTATCAGATCCAAAGTTTCCGAATTAATAATTTTCCCCTCGCTGTTTATTTTTGTTTTCACAAATGAAATTAAAAGCTGTGAGTCATCAGGAATATTGCATTCAATAATTTTCAAAGTTTCCAATAATGAGAGATGTGCTTTTTGTCCAACAGAGGAAGCAGTGATGAGAGCCACAGGCTTGTGAGAAAATTCACAGGAAGAAACTGCCCAGTCAATTGCATTCTTTAATGTTCCCGGAACTCCCATTGCATATTCAGGAGTACAGATTAAAACACCATCAGCTTCGCTTAATTGCTTTCGGAAATCAGCGACAGCTTTCGGAGGGTTATCATTGTCAATGTCCGGATTGAAATGAGGAATTTCGGTTAATCCTTGAAATATTTTTACCTCAAACTCATCAGAAGAAAAATCAATAATCGCTTTTATTAAATTCAGATTGGTGGAGCTTTTTCTTGTGCTTCCTGAGATTGCGAGAATCTGCTTTTTATTTGTCACGTCAAATCCTCCTATTTCTCACCCATCAATTTCCCAAGCGCATTATCATAAAGATCTTTTGCTTCGCTGATGTGCAGAAATGGCTCATCATCAATAATGATATCTCCATCAGTCACAGTACCGAGATTTGAAAATTCAAGATCACTTGCAGCAAGCATGTCCACAAAATCATCAAGCTTGTCTTCGCTGACAGAAACGACAACACGGCTTTGCGCTTCACCAAAAAGAAAAGCATCAGCACGGCAATCAAAATCAGTTTCAATGCTGAAGCCTAAATTATTGTGCATCGCTGATTCGGCGAGCGTGATAAATAATCCACCGTCACTTACGTCATGCGCAGACTGCACAAGCTTTTTATGAATCAGCTTTTTTACAATTCCCTGGACAAGAAATTCTGTATCGATATTAAAATGCGGAGCGGGCGATTTTTTTATTCCGTGAAATGAATACAGATATTCCGAGCAGGCAATATCGTCAACCGATTCACCAATCATAAAAATAATATCGCCCGCTTTTTTGAAATCAAGCGTCATGCGATTGGATTTGCTTTGCAGAACACCTAACATTCCTATTGTTGGAGTCGGGAACACAGGTCCTTCATCAGAGCTTTGATTATAAAAGCTAACGTTTCCTCCTGTAACAGGAGTATGAAATTTCCTGCACGCTTTTCCCATTCCTTTTATCGCCTGCACAAACTGCCAGTATACTTCTGTATTATATGGATTTCCGAAGTTGAGACAATTTGTAATCGCTGATGGTTCTCCGCCCGAACAAACAATATTTCTCGCTGCTTCAGCAACAGCAATAGCACAGCCGGTTTCAGGATCAGCATGAACATAGCGCGCATTGCAATCAACAGTGAGGGCAAGAGCTTTGTCAGAATTCTTGATGCTTACAATTGCAGCATCAGAAGGAGAATTGGTTGTCATGTTAACTGTACCAACCATTGAATCATATTGATTGTACACCCAACGTTTTGAAGCAATGTTCGGATGCGACAAAAGAAACTTTGCAGCCTCAACAAGACTGGTCGGCTCTTCAACATCGTCAATATTAAATTTTTTATTTTCAGCGATATATTTCGGCTGAGTGTATTCGCGCTGATAAACAGGCGCTCCTCCGCCAAGCACAAGCTCTTCAGCGGGAACATCAGCAACCAATTCATCATTCATATAAAAATGCAAACGCTCACCGCGTGTTACTTCACCGATAGCGACACAGTTCAAATCCCATTTTGAAAAAACTTTCTCGACTTCCTTTTCTCTTCCCTTCTTCACAACAATAAGCATGCGCTCCTGCGATTCGCTCAGCAGAATTTCCCATGACTGCATGTGAGTCTGACGGGTCGGAACTTTATCAAGATAAATTTTCATTCCATGTTTTCCCTTGGCAGACATTTCTGAAGTAGAGCAGATAATTCCCGCTGCACCCATGTCCTGCATGCCAATCACAGCGCCTGTTTCGATAACTTCAAGTGTCGCTTCAAGCAAAAGTTTTTCAGTGAATGGATCTCCGACCTGTACTGACGGAAGATCATCAGCAGAATCTTCATGCAAATCGCCGGAAGCGAAAGTTGCTCCGTGAATTCCGTCTTTGCCTGTAGCAGAGCCAACAATGAAAACAGGATTCCCGATACCATAAGAAATCGCTGAAACAGTTTTGCCGACTTCAACAACTCCCGCGCTCATTGCGTTAACGAGTGGATTGATATTATAACATTCATCAAAAAAAACTTCACCGCCAACAGTAGGAATCCCAAATGCATTCCCATAATCACCGATCCCTTTTACAACACCACGCAGCAGCGCTTTTGTTTTGTCAGACTCAGGATTTCCGAAACGCAAAGAATTCAATTGCGCAATCGGACGCGCACCCATCGTAAAAATATCGCGGTTGATTCCTCCTACTCCTGTCGCTGCTCCCTGGTATGGCTCAATTGCTGAAGGATGATTGTGCGATTCAATTTTAAAAGCGCAGGCAAGTCCGTCACCGATTGAGACCAATCCTGCATTTTCCTCTCCCGCTTTTGCAAGCATGTGCGGACCTTCCTTTGGCAATGTCTTCAGCCACACAATCGAATTTTTGTACGAGCAATGCTCGCTCCACATTACGCTGAAAATGCTCAGCTCGGTAAAATTGGGAACACGCCCTAAAATTTCCTTTATGCGGTCAAACTCCTCAGGAAGAAGCCCGAGGCTTTTAGCGGTTTCAACGGTTACCTGTGTTTCTACAGCGACATTACTCATAGTGTTAAGATAAAAGAGGTTTTATTGTCTTCAAAAGTACTGATAATTTAGAATTTCTATTTTTGGCAAACAATATATTTTAGCCCGATCATTTCCCGTGCAGCTTCTACTGGTTTTTACCTATTCACTTCTGTTTTTATTACTGATCCGAAGATGTAAATTCTTTCAGCCGGAAAACATTTCTCTAAAATTCGTCTCGCTTGTTTTTATCCTGAAAGTTATTGCCGGATGCGCGCTCGGGCTCATCTACACTTATTATTATACCGACAGGACCACTGCAGATACGTTTAAATTTTTTGATGACGGAAAGATTTTATTTTCCGCATTATGGGAAAACCCAAAGCACTTTTTTGAAATGCTCACAGGAATAAACTCGGATTCACCTGAGCTTCAGCAGTATTATCACAGGATGGATACCTGGTTTAACGCTGATGTGCTCTTTAATGACAACAGGACTTTGGTAAGACTCAACGCCATCTTCCATTGCTTCTCGCTCGGCAATTATTATGTGCATGTTGTTTTTATAAACTGTATTTCTTTCACGGGATTAATTGCTTTGTTCAGAGTTTTTCAATCTTTCCAAAAGAATAAATCAAAAGAAATTTTTGCCGTGATGATGCTTCTGCCTTCCATGCTTTTCTGGGGATCAGGATTGCTGAAGGATGGATTGTTATTATTCGCTTTTGGAATGCTGCTGTACTCCTTGAACAAAATAATCAGCGCTACTCATTCCAGGACGAACATAGCAGCGTTTATTTTTTGTCTTTTGCTGCTGATGATAACGAAGCTTTACGTTCTCATTATTATTTTTCCCGGAGTTCTTGCATGGTATTGGGCGAGAAAAGATTCTCCGCGAAAAGTTGTATTCAAATTTTTGCTGAGCTATACGCTTTGTTTTATCCTTGCGTTTAATCTCGGGAGAGTCATTGACAAATACGATGTAACAGATCTTATTTATTTCAAGCAGAAAAATTTTTATGTGATCGCTGAAACGTCAAAAGCGAAAAGTGTCATCAATATTTCTCCTGTCGAGAGAAGCGCATGGAGCATCATCAGTCATGTTCCTGAAGCGGTTGTAAGAGTTTTGGTAAGGCCGACTATCAACGAAGCATCTTCTGTTGTAATCCTGATGGCAGCAATTGAAAACTTTCTGATACTCCTGATTATACTGATGTGTATTTTATCGTTTAAGCGTTCGGAAATATTTAAGCAACCGGTTTTCTATTTCTCGATATTTTTTGTTGTGCTGATGTTTTCTTTGATTGGATTGATTACTCCTATCCTTGGAGCAATGGTGCGATATAAAGTTCCCGCGCTGCCGTTTCTTGTGTTTGTGTTTATTTCGATGTATGACAGGGATGCGCTTAAGAAAAGGCTTTCCTTTTTCAGAAAGAAGGATTCTGAAATTTCTGAAGTGGGAAAGTGAGAAAGTGTGAAAGTGAGTAAGTTGAACGGTATTTATGTTTCTTAAGTCACACTTTCTCATCGTCACACTTTCACACTTTCTTCTTTAAAATATATTTCTATTTTTGACTCACATAAAAACCACCTATGAATCTTTTTCGGAAAAAGTCTGTCGGGCATATCATGAAGCAGGCGGAAACAGACAGCAACTCTGCTGATCATGTTTCTCTTTCAAAACATCTTGGCGTTCGTGATCTTACTGCGTTCGGAATTGCTGCGATTATCGGCGCGGGAATTTTCAGCACGATTGGAAATGCAAGCGCGAGTGGCGGTCCGGGAGTTATCTTCCTTTTTATATTCACTGCTGTAGCATGTGGTTTTGCAGCATTCGCTTATGCTGAGTTTGCGTCCCTAGTTCCTGTTTCAGGTAGCGCTTATACTTATTCTTATGTTGCCTTCGGAGAATTGATCGCATGGATCATCGGCTGGGCGCTGATTATGGAATATGGAGTGGGAAATATCACTGTCGCAATTTCATGGTCAGATTATTTTACAGGCTTGCTTGAAAGCGGTGGCATTCACCTGCCTGATTGGATGACGATGGATTTCCTGTCAGCGTCAAATGGATTTCACCAGGCCGAAGTGCTGATGCAAAGCGGAAAAGTTTTCGCAAACCTTGATCCCGGAATTCAGGCTGCTTATACAGCGTGGACTTCAGCCCCAACTATTTTTGGGCTTCATATTGTCGCTGATCTTCCCGCTCTCGCGATTATTATTTTCATCACGTGGCTTGTTTACCGCGGAATCAGGGAGTCAAGAAATGCCAGCAACATCATGGTTGTCATCAAGCTTGCAATTGTACTTTTAGTAATTGCTGTCGGAATTTTTTATGTGAACACTGACAACTGGCATCCGTTCATGCCGAATGGAATCCCGGGAGTTCTGAAAGGTGTATCAGCCGTGTTCTTCGCCTACATCGGCTTTGATGCGATATCCACCACTGCGGAAGAATGTAAAAATCCTCAACGTGATTTGCCGCGTGGAATGATGTGGGCGCTTATCATCTGCACAGTCCTGTACGTTACGATTGCTCTTGTGCTTACCGGAATGGTGAAGTATGATAGCCTTGCAGTCGGTGATCCTCTTGCATTTGTTTTTCAGAAGCTGAATTTAAAATGGATGTCAGCGATCATTGGAGTGAGCGCTGTTGTAGCAATGGCCAGCGTACTTCTGGTTTTCCAGCTTGGCCAGCCGCGTATCTGGATGAGCATGAGCCGCGATGGTTTGCTGGGGAAAAAGTTTTCAAGGGTTCATAAAAAATATCATACACCTTCCTATGCAACTATTGTAACAGGATTTGTGGTCGCTGTTCCCGCATTGTTTATGAACATCAAAATTGTAACTGATTTGTGCAGCATCGGGACACTGTTCGCTTTTGTATTGGTATGCGCCGGAGTATTGAAGCTTGAAACAATGCCTGACCGGCCGAAAGGAAAATTTAAAACTCCTTATATTAATTCAAGATATATCATGCCGGTATTGCTGATTGCGGCAATTGTTCTCAGCTTCACATATAACAGGGAGAATACCAATAACTTTTTGACAGGCACGCCAAAACTCAACACCGCTTCGTCTTATCTCACAGCATTAAATAAGGATGAGGCATCTTCGCTCAAACAATTCATTCTAAAAGCTGACAGCGCAGGACTTGCAAAGTCAAACAATGATGCTGAAGTGTATCTTGGAAGCATGACTGACGAACAATATTCAGCGTTCATAACATCAACGCCAATCGGTGAAGACAAAAAATTTGAGACGGGATGGAATTTATTCAAGCATAAAATTCCTACATGGATTTTTATCATTATCACTTTGCTTCTGACGTATTGGTCAATCGCTAAAAAACTTTCGCTTATTCCATTGCTCGGGCTGATATCTTGTCTTTATATGATGAGTGAAATGGGAGTTACAAACTGGCTTGCATTTTCGATCTGGCTTGTTGTGGGGTTGATTATTTATTTCTCGTTCAGCTATAAGAACAGCAAGCTGAATCAAAAATTAATTTGATGATTAGCCAATTTGATAATTCGATGATGAATCATCCAAGAAAAATCAAGAAATAATTCACTCGATTAACATTATAAAAAATGAAGGGTAAAATAATTTTCATCACAGGCGCTACTGCGGGCTTTGGAAAAGCAATCGCTTACAAATTTGCCGAGCATGGCTGCAATATCATTATCACAGGAAGAAGAAATGATCGACTGAAAAAAATTGAAGAAGAAATTAAGTCGCTGTATGGCGTAAAGGTTTTATCACTTTGCTTTGATGTGAGAAAAAAGAATGATGTAGCACAAGCGATCAATGATCTTCCGCACGACTGGAAAAAGATTGATGTATTGATAAACAATGCCGGCCTTGCACAAGGGCTTTCGTTAATCCAGGATGGAAATACTGATGACTGGGATGTAATGATCGATACAAATATCAAAGGGCTGCTTTATGTTTCGCGGGCTGTAATCCCTTTGATGATTGAAAATAAATCAGGGCATATAATCAATCTCGGATCTCTTGCAGGAAAAGAAGCATATCTCAAAGGAAATATTTACTGCGCTACAAAATTTGCTGTCGATGCAATCTCGAAAAGCATGCGTATTGATTTATTGCAAAATGGAATTAAGGTAACACAGATAAGTCCGGGTGCTGCGGAAACAGAATTTTCACTTACACGATTCAAGGGTGATGCGGAACGCGCGAAAAAAACTTACGAAGGTTATACCCCGCTTACCGCTGAAGATATTGCAGACATTATTTATTTCGCAGCAACTCGTCCTCCGCATGTTGTGCTGAATGATATTGTGATTACTCCGCTGGCGCAGGCGAATACTTCGTACATTTTTAAGCAGCCGGGTTGATTACCTGATTAGCTAATGTGATAATTAGCCAATGAAAAAAAGGGGCAATCATTTCACAAAAAACCTGAATAATAAAAAATAGCAATTACCTTCCATTAGCTAATCAGATAATCATTACATCAGCTAATTATCATTTCAGGTTGTGATAAACAGCCTGCACATCATCATCCTCTTCAAATTTATCTACCAGCTGAAGAACTTCATCCTGCTGCTGTTCAGTAAGCTCAACAAAAGTATTCGGGATCCTTTCGAGCGAAGCTTTCTTTACTGTGATATTTTTTTCTTCAAGGGCCTTTTGCATTTTTCCGAAATCGGTGAAGCTGGTGTAGATTACAATTTCTTCTTCATCTGCTTCAAGGCTGTCGAGACCATGATCAATCAATTCCAGCTCGAGATCTTCCGGGTTCACATTTTCCTTCGCGATTCTGAAAACACCTTTTCTGTCAAACATAAAATCAAGTGATCCTGTTTTACCAAGCGTTCCGTTACCACGCGTAAAATGCATCCTGATGTTCGCAACCGTTCTTGTCGGATTGTCGGTAGCTGTTTCTATAACAAGCGCAACTGCGTATGGTCCATAACCTTCATATACTACTTCATCAAAGCTGCCTGCATCTTTTGAAGAAGCACGTTTGATGGCGCCTTCAATCCTGTCCTTCGGCATATTTGCTCCACGACCGTTTTGTATTGCAGTGCGAAGACGAGGATTTGCGTCAGGATCAGGTCCGCCTTGCTTTACAGCAATTGCAATTTCTTTTCCGATTTTGGTAAATGTTTTCGCCATCTTATCGAAGCGGGCAAACATTTTATGCTTTCTTTTCTCAAATACGCGTCCCATAATTCTGTTCTGTTTTCTGTGTCGCAAATTTATTTTAAAAATCGTAGCACACAAAAGGTTTTTACATCCTCGACAAAAGAGATTAGCTCTGCGAACTCATTTTTTCTCAGCGAACCTCAGCGAAATAATTGGTATCGCAGAGGTTTGCTGAGAAAAAGGAAAAACGCTGAGAAAATGAAAAAGATTTTACCTAACCATAGTCACATGACCGATGTATTCATGTGGCTTGTCCTTCAGATCAGTGACAAGGATTTTGTACACATAAACATCATTCTGGACAGGATCGTCTACAGTGCCATCCCATGGCTTGTCATAATCCGTTGTGGTATAAATAATTTTCCCCCAACGATTGAAAATATACATCCTGTAAGACTTAACAAAGGTTCCATAACCCTGGAAAGCATCATTCACACCATCACCGTTGGGAGTGAAGGAATTCGGAATATAAAATGTAAACTCGGGCTCAACCCTGATGCGGCCGTTGATTGTATCAAGGCAACCAAAATGAGACGTAACATAAAGTATGATTTCATATGTTCCCGTATCCGTATACGAATGTGTAGGATTGAATTCCCTGGATGATCCGCCATCACCAAAATCCCACGAGAATTTTTCTCCGCCTGAAGAAGAATTCTGAAAGCTGAAAAGCGATTCCCATAATGGAGCTACAGCCGGTGAAGTTTCAAATGCAGCTACAGGCAGAGGATGAACAGTGATCAGGTCAACAAATGCAGTATCAGCAGGACAACCGTTTATTGTTGTTGCAAAAAGCGCCACGGTATAAACACCATCATGAAAAAAAGTATGAACAGGTGAAAGACCGGTATCCCGGGGATTATCAGAAAAATTCCAGCTGTATGAATTACCGTTTCCAATACTCCTGTTTGTGAATGAAACTTCAAGAGGAACACAACCTTCGTAAACGGAAGGACGAAAATCAGCAACCGGACTTTCATATACCGTTACATCATCTACATGCTGAACAGCAGGACATGTATTCCATGCCGCATCAAGAGTGACGCGATAGACACCAGGGCTTGTGTAAGTAACAGCAGATGGATTTTGCAGATTGCTTGAAACAGGAACAGCATTGCTTCCGAAGCTCCATGTATACTGTGCTCCGGCAACCAAATTTCCTCCGGCGCTAAAAGTAAATCTGTTTCCATTTAGACATTGTTCAGGCTGAGGATTAAAATCAACAACAGGAGTCGGATCAATTGTAATGCTTACTGTATCCTTGTTGATACAGCCATAAGGATTGATAGTTCTTAAAATATATGTTCTGACCTGTACACTTGAGAGAATAGAAGTTGGAAATGAAGTTGAGCTTGATGTTGAATCAGCGAGATCAATTCCCGGTGACCACTGATAAGTCAATCCCGCTTGTGATGGAGATCCTATTTGTGCCTGTGTTCCCGAACAAATTTCATTATCAGGACCGGCATCCGCAGGTGGTAAAGCGGAAACGATCAATGAATTATTTGTAACAGGTGACACACAGCCATTCTGCGTTACAACAAGATTGATCTGGGGTGCAAATGCTGAATCCCATGAAAGAGAATACGGGCCTTGTCCTGAGCCGGAAATAATTGTTGCTCCGTCGAAATCCCAATCATAAGTTGCGGAAGCAGGAGCTCCGCCTAAATAAGCAATCGTAGTCGGATGATCTATGCAGACAAACGGAAGATTAACAAAGAAAGAGCTTGGAATCGGATTGATCAACACGCTGAACTGAGCTGTATCAGTGCAGCCGTTTTGTGAAACGATCAAATTGATTGTGTCTGTCATTGCAGTGTTCCATCGAACTGAATATGGTCCTCCTCCTGTTCCGGAAATAACTCCGGCGCTTCCGAAATCCCATGTATAATTTGCAACAGGCAAAGCTGTTCCTGTAAATGAAACTGTATTCGTATCGCCGGAACATTGCACCGGTGCGGCAATAATTGAAGCGACCGGATTTGCATTCACAGTCACCAATGCATTTGTAACAGGAGATACACATCCGTTTTCAGTTACAACAAGTGACACAGGATATACCCCGGAAGTAAACCATACAATTGAAAGTGGTCCGTGCGCGGGGCCGACAACGAGCGCTCCGCTGAAATTCCAATTATAGATTGCAGCAGCAGATGCTGATCCGGTATAAGTGACGGGTAATGAAATATCTTCACAAACAGAAAGAGGGATATTAAACGGAGAAGTTGGAACAGGATTAATTACTACAGGAAAATCGGCAGTGTCGCTGCATCCGTTTGAAGAAACAATTACGCGAATGATATCATTTCCTGAAACGTTCCAGTTAATATCATAAGGTCCGGATCCTGAACCTGAGCTCACAACTGCTCCTCCGAAATTCCAGCTATATGTTGCGCCGGCGGGCGCTGCACCGGAAAATGAAATTATATCAGACTGCAACGGACATACGGCAGAAGCGCCTGCAACACCGGCAACCGGCGCACCATCCACAACAACAGGAACAGGAACAGCGTTTGCAACACAGCCAAGAGGATCAGTTACAGTCAATGAAATATTATAATTACCCGGAGCGCTCCAGCTGATCATATATGGGCCGATGCCGCTTCCTGAAACAATTGTTCCTCCATCAAAATCCCAATTGAAATTAGTGAGCGGGCCTGCGTTTCCCGAATATGATACTTGCAGAGGTGCTCCCTGGCAAACAGTTCCGGCAGTAAGTATTGTTGCGCCGATACATGAGTTGACCTGTATCTGCTGATAGAAAGTGTTCGTACATCCGTTCGGATTTGCAGTAGTAAGTGAAACAATAAAAAGTCCCGGTGTATTGAACTGATGAACGGGATTTGTATCATTCACAGTGGGAGTGCCATCGCCAAAATTCCACGTATATGGTAAGCCGGGAGTGCTCGTATTTGTAAACGTGACAATTGTCCCTGTTTGAACAGGTGAAGCAGGAAGAAAAGTAAAACCCGAAACCGCGTTAGGTAAAACGTTTACAACAATCGGAGTGTTGGTTGTCATTGCGGGAGCTCCGTCATCAGTCCCTGTAATATTGATGCTGTGAAATCCAATATCAGCATTCACACCAACAAGCTGAACAACAATCTGTGCTGTGTTTCCTGCTATGTTGCTTAGAACAGATGCTCCCGTCATTGAATTGGGATCAAGCGCTGCAGTTGTAATTTGTGTCTGCTCAGGTGAAAGATAATTTACAGGCACTATCAGCGTATCACCAACACACAGCTGAAGCGTGTCGCACGCTGTAACTGAATTCACCAATGGTGGAACATTGGTGCCGCTGAAACAAACATTAAAATAAAATGACTGATTATCGAGGGAGCTTACACCATCGTTGCTTCCGAATGGTCCATCGTACGCAGTTCCGGCTGTATCATATCTTCCGATCTGAATAAAGTCGGTACCATTCCCTTTGTTCACACCAACTGTTGCAGGTGTTCCCCCGAAACCATCAACTCCATCTGATGCATCACCGGTTGTCCATTGCATATCCTTGTAACAAAAAGAAGTGTTTTGTCCAACGGGTAAAATGCTGTCTACACCGTCACTGATAATCAGCTGGAATGTATTCAGCTTATCATCATATGAATCGAAATACCCAACCTGGTCCCATTGCACAGCAAGATAAGTAGGTGTAAGCTTATAGTACACAAGACCGCTCCCGGCTCCGCGCGTATCAACATCTCCCCAGAATGGAGCGATCATTACAAAGCTTGCGCTTGGAAAACCTGTCGCGGTAAATGTTGAATAAGGAGAGCCAATGGAAATGTTGCCATTATTATTTATAAAAACTTTGGTGACCGGAGCTCCATAAAAACAAAAATTGAAAGGAAGATTTACCGTGTCAGTCGACCAGTCATCGTTTCTGTATAGTGGCGGGGAGCCGGGACCTCCGTTTGCACCGCTTGCATCAAACTGTCCTATCTGCCATGATGCATCCCGCTGCAGCCAGCAGTTACATGATGTAGATGATGATTGCGCTGAAGGTGCCGGCGGTGTTACTCTAAAGCTATTGTGTAAAGCGTTATGGTTGATATAATATTCGCTTCCGTTGAGCTCGTGGTTTGCTTTCTTACGATTCAGATCGCGCATGTCTACCGTTCGCACATCATCCTGCGCAAACGCAGGCTGCATAGAGCATACAGCCACCACGAAAAAACGTACATAGAAAAATAAACGTGCAGCCATTTCGCACAAATTGAATTTGAATCGTTAATGTTTTTGTGTCTTCGGGTAGAATACGATTCCTTCAATGGGGTATCCAAAGATAAAAAAGTCCGGCACATGGAATTTGGAGTTTTCATTAAGAAAAAAAGCAGAAAGTGTGAATTTGATAAGATGAGAGTATATAGACGACCGAAACCGGCATAAAAAAACCCGGATGTTACTCCGGGCCTGTAATTTTCATCTGGAAGAAGGATGATCAGTTCTCATCATCTTCTGCCTTCTCTTTCATCATCTTTGCCTCAATCTCATTGCCGGGCTGGCCGATTACCTTATACTTTCCCTGGCCTGAAAGAATTGATGCGTATAGAGCATTATCATTTAATGTTTTGATTGCTTCTTTCAAATCAAGGTCATACTTGAAATCAGCTTCCAGTCTTCCTTTCTGATAATAATATCTTGAAGCAATTTCAGTTTCAAGAATTTCTTTGATCTCATCACGATGATGCTTCAGATCTTCCTTTTTTGCTTCATCCATTTTTTTCCTGAGAGAAGCAAACTCCGTTTCAAGCAATGAAGAATATTTTTCCTTGTCAACTGCATTTTTCAGCTGCTCAAATCGTTTCTCGCTTTGATTTTTGTAATCATATTTTTTTCCGCCGAGGAAGCTTACGAAATCATTGTACTCAGCATCTGTAAGATGGAAATCTTTCGCAGGTGCAATGCTTGGATGCTCGCGTACATATTTACTTGCGTAATCGAAGAAAAGATAGTTCACGGCAAGAGCCTGCGAAATATTGCTGAATGTTTTTCTCTCAGTATAAACGTCAGGATAAATTCCGCTGCCGTCAAAAACGGAACGTCCGCCTTTTGTTTTGAACTCATGCATCAATGAATCCGGAACATGCTCTACGCTTCCATCAGCATTCCTGTGCGTATAGTCAAGCGCCTGGATGCAACGCCCGCTCGGAGTGTAGTATTTCGCGATTGTTACTTTCAATAAAGTATTGTATGAGAGATTATATGTTTGCTGAACAAGTCCTTTTCCGAATGTGCGCTGACCTACAATCACACCGCGATCTAATTCCTGCATTGCACCGGTTACAATTTCAGAAGCAGAGGCTGAGCCTCTGTCAACAAGCACAACTAAAGGAATGTTGGCATCAACCGCTACTTTGCTCGCGAGATATTCAAGATTCATCTCTTTTATTTTCGCTTTCTGGTTTACGATCTTTTGTCCTTTGTCAACGAATAGATTTACAATATCAACAGCTTCGCGAAGCAATCCGCCTCCATTACCGCGCAGATCAAGAATAAGATATTTCATTTTAGGATCCTGCTTCAACGCAACCAATCCTTCCTTCACCTGGTCACCTGCATCTTCAAGAAACTGATTCAGCTTAATATAACCTGTGTTCTCGCTAACCATTCCGTAGAAAGGAACATTCTTGAATTTTATTTCATCACGAATGATCGTCTTTTCAATTGGCTTTGGCTCGCCTTCACGCTGCACAATAATTTTTACAGATGTTCCCTTCTGCCCTTTCATATACTCGGTTACATCATCAACTTTTTTGCTTCTTACCGGAATTCCATTTACAGAAATAATTTTATCTCCGACATGCAGATCAGCCTTCTGTGCAGGGAATCCTTCGTACAATTCGCTGATTTGAATTTCTCCGTCACGTTCGTGAACCAGCGCGCCGATACCTCCGTACTCGGCGGAAATATGTGTCATCCTGTAATCTTCAATATCAGATTCAGGAATGTAAACGGTGTAAGGATCAAGATTCCTAAGCATGCCATCAATACCGGCTTTCATAAGCGATCCCGGCTGGATGCTGTCAACATAATAAGTGTTTACATCACGGAAAAGTGTAGTGAATATGTCGAGGTTCTTTGATATCTCGAAATAATAATCATCTACCATTGTAAAGCTAAGGAATGATCCCGCGCTGATCAGGAGGATAATTACATAAACTTTTTTCGCCTTAATAAAATTTTTAAACTTTAACATGAGATGGATTTATGGTATGAATTAAACAAACGAATGTATACTGCAATAACAGAAAAAGGTTGAACTTATTTTGTTAAGCAAAGTTAACGAGTTTCCTCACATCCTGTCACGGAAAAAGGTAAAAACCCATTCCATCAGAAGCACGGCCGCAACAACTGCAACCATTATGATGAATAAGGCGAGGGTCGGCTTTTTATAATTGAAGTTTTCGTTTTCTTCTTCGGACATCGTAGACTATTTTACCCAACCTTTTCTTTCTGCCAAAGAAGTTATGTGAGCCAGGTGGTGCCTGCAATGCCATGCATACAATGCTAAAATTGTCCTCAATTCGAAATCTCTTTTTGATTCAGGATGATGAAATTTCTTTTTGAAATCTTCGTCCGTCATTTTTCTTAAGAAGTAAACCCACCGTGAATGCAATGCTTCAAGCAATGAAACAGAAATTTCTACCGGAGCATTTTTCGCATCATCAAGCTCAGCCCAGCGCTCTTCAAAATAAGGTTTTATGGTTGGCGTATCCTCGGTGAGCGCAAGCTTAAAACGCATGTAGCTGTTCAAATGACTGTCAGCCAGATGATGAACAACCTGCCGGACAGTCCAGCCTCCGTCACGATATGGAGTATCGAGCTGCATGTCATTAAAGTTTTTTACGGTTGCTTTTAATTTTCGGGGAAGCTCATCGATGGTCTGAATCCATTCTTCAATTAGCTGTTTTGAAAAAGAATCAGGAGCCTTGAATTTTCCTACCGGGTATTTTAGATTTTCTATTTCGGTGGCGATCATAGATAATTTGATAATGTGGTAATGTGATAATTTGATAGTGTAAAACAAACATGTGGTTAGCTTTGTACACTAACTCAAATTTACAGACATTTTTTTAAAGAAGAGAAAATTTGTACTATTACTTTTATAAAATTGAATTTGAATTATGAAAAAGTATTTTGCATTGATTTCTGTTTTAGCTCTGCTTTCTTCCTGTGTAAAAAAGACTGAGGTTGATTCTGTATTCTATAACGGGACAGTTTACACTGTTGATTCAGGCTTTAATGTCGCTGAAGCTTTTGCTGTTAAGGATGGAAAAATTATTGAAGCAGGTTTGTCAGCAAATATTCTCGATAAGTATGCTGGTAAGCAACAATCCGATCTCAAGGGGAAATCAGTCTACCCCGGATTCATTGACGCGCATTGTCATTTCTATGGATATGCAACCGATCTTCCAAAGGCGAGCTTGTATGGAACAAAATCTTTTGAAGAAATTATTCAGAAGCTCACTGAGTTCTCAAAGACAAATAAATTCAGCTGGCTTCTTGGAAGAGGATGGGATCAAAATGACTGGGACTTAAAAGAGTTTCCCGACAAAGAAAAGCTCGACAGCATATTCCCCGACATTCCCGTTTATCTAATGCGTGTTGACGGACATGCCGTGCTTTGCAACCAGGCCGCGCTGGACAAAGGAAATATTACTTCTGCGACAAAAGTGACCGGCGGAGAAATTCTAAAGAAGAACGGAAAGCTTACAGGAATTCTCATTGACAATGCTGTTGAGCTTGTTAACAGAGCTGTGCCGTCCTTTTCAAATGAGCTCATCAATGATTGTCTCCTTGAAGCACAAAAAAATTGTTTTGCTGCCGGGCTTACAACAGTTGATGATGCATGGCTTGGTCATGATTCGATTGCAACGGTTGAAGCTCTTCAAAAAAGCGGACTGCTGAAAATTCGTGTGTATGCAATGGCAGGCGCGACTGATGAAAATATGAAATATTATTTCGAGCACGGACCGATAAAAACAGATCGTCTCAACGTAAGATCATTTAAGGTTTATGCTGACGGAGCGCTTGGATCAAGAGGTGCTTGCCTTCTTTCTCCTTACAAAGATCAGCCGGGACATTCAGGGTTTCTTCTTCATGATAAAAAATATTTTGAAGATGTTGCTTCGCAAATGATTGAGCATGGATTCCAGCTGAACACACATTGCATAGGTGATTCAACCAATCGCCTGATACTTGGAATTTATGCTCAGCACCTGAAAGGAAAAAATGATAAACGATGGAGAATAGAACATTCCCAGGTTGTTGATCCGAATGATTTAAAAACATTCGGAGAATACAATATCATTCCTTCCGTACAGCCGACTCATGCAACTTCAGACATGTATTGGGTGGAAGAACGACTGGGAAAGGAAAGAAGCAAAACAGCTTATGCGTATAAAGATCTCATGGAGAAAGCGGGAGGAGTCATCGCATTCGGAACAGATTTTCCTGTGGAGCACATTGAGCCTTTGTATACTTTTTACGCTGCGATATCGAGAAAAGACTTAAAAGGGTTTCCTGAAAACGGGTTTCAACCGGAAAATAAAACTGACAGAAAAAATACTTTGAAAGCAATGACAATATGGGCTGCATATTCTAATTTTGAGGAGAAGGAAAAAGGCAGCATTGAAAAAGGAAAGTTCGCTGACTTCATCATTCTTGACAAGGATATTATGAAAGCTGATGAAAAGGAAATTCCGGCGACAAAAATTATTGCAACTTATGTAAATGGAGAAAAAGTTTTTGGAGAATGATAATATGAAAACCACTGACGCCATTCTTTCCGTTCGTGAATTGGAGGGAAAAGATATTCCATTAATAGTTGGCTATTGGATGAATGCCGATGAAAAGCATCTCCTTGGAATGGGCGTAGACATAAGCAAAATGCCGAAGGAGGAAGATTTGTCAGCGATGCTTCACGCACAGCTTCTCCTGCCGTTAGATAAAAAGAAATCATATTGCACCATCTGGCAAATAAATGGTGAGCCCGTTGGTCATTGCAATACCAATCCTACAACATTTGGTGAAGAAGCGAATATGCATTTGCATCTTTGGAGTTCAGCTTCAAGAAGAAAAGGAATAGGCTCCACCCTGCTGAAAATGTCATTGAATTATTTTTTCAAAAATCTTCAGCTTAAAAGATTGTTATGCGAGCCATATGCATTAAACCCTGCTCCGAATAAAACTCTTGAGAAAGCCGGCTTTGATTTTATCAAGGAATATATCACAACACCGGGAGCATTCAATTTTGAGCAACCCGTAAAGCAATGGGAAATGACTCATGAAAAATTTATATCAATTAACAAGCAAGAAAGATGAGAAAACTAGTTCTGCTGATGCATGTATCGATCGATAATTTTGTTGCAGGACCAAACGGAGAAATGGATTGGATTCATGTAGACGATGAAATATTTGACAGGGCAAAAGATTTTACCGACAATGCTGACACTGCATTGTATGGGAGAGTAACCTATCAAATGATGGAAAGCTATTGGCCTACAGCCGCACAAAATCCGGGCGCGTCCAAACATGACATTGAGCATGCAGAATGGACAAACCGTGTTCCGAAAATAGTTTTTTCAAAAACGATGAAGACGACATCATGGCAAGGCACGCGGATAGTAAGTGAAAATATTTCAGAGGAAATAATAAAGATGAAACAACAGCCGGGAAAAGATATGCTGATGATTGGCAGTCCGTCAACAGCAAATTTGCTCACTCAGCTTGGATTAATTGATGAGTACAGGCTTTTTCAAAATCCCGTTGTTCTCGGAAAAGGAATTCCGCTTTTCAAAGACATCAAAAACAAAATCAACCTTAAGCTTTCTTTTTCTAAAACATTTGAATCAGGAGTTATTGAGCTGCATTATGGAGTAAAAAAATAATTTCAGCTTTTATTATAGTGCCCGTTTACCCGCGTTTCACCCTTTTCTGAAATTCTTTTTCTTTTATTCCGGTTGCTGACATAAGTTAGGTTACCTTACAAGTGGCATGGAAATTTTTAAGCCTGACTTAAATATGAAATTCCTTGTTTCCAAAAAAGGAAATTTGCCCAATCTGAAATTATGTGGAAATGGAAAGTGAAAAAATTCAGTAAACGCTGGAAAAAAATTATTCTGTTTACCATATTGGGAGTTTTTCTGTTTGTCGCTCTCGTCATTATATTTATTTCCCCGATTGCAAAACGCCTGATAGAAAAATACGATGTGCAGTATACAGGCCGGGAAATCACAATGGACAGGTTGTACCTGAATCCATTTACAGGCTATATACATTTCAGCAATTTAAAAATTTATGAATACAAGACAGACAATGTTTTCTTTTCAGCTGAAGGGCTAAGTGTTAATGTTTCGCTGACAAAGCTTCTGTTCGCAAAAACCTATGAGCTAAGCTCACTTATTATAGACAAACCACACGGTGTCGTTATTCAAAACAGGCTGGACTTTAACTTTACTGATCTCGTTAAAAAATTTTCCGCAACAGACGTGATAGATACTCTCGTTTCGCCTGCACATTTTAATATAAGGAAGATTAAAATCAACGATGGAGAATTTACTTATATAGACCAGATGGTCCCTGTCAACTATACAATCAAGAAAGTAAATTTCAAAAGCGTTGGAAAATATTGGGACGAGGATTCGCTCAGCGGGAAATTATCTTTTATTCCTGCCGTAGGAACAGGAGATGTAAGCCTGGATTTTACGGTCAATTTCAAAACGCTTGATTACCGTGTTGATGCAGCTATCCATCATCTTGACTTAAATATTATTGATCAATACCTGAAAGACCTTTCAAACTACGGAAGCTTTTCCGCGAACCTTGATGCTGACCTGAAGGCTTATGGAAACTTCAGCGATGAGGAAATGATTGATGCGAGCGGCAAGCTGGCCATCAATGATTTTCATTTTGGAAAAAATCCAAAAGAGGATTATCTCTCATACAAGCAGCTGGCAGTCGATATAAAACAGCTCGCCCCGAAAGACAAAAAATATTTTTTCAATTCGGTAAAGCTAAAAGAGCCATTTTTTAAATATGAAGTGTATGATCACCTTGACAATGTCCAGCGGATGTTTGGAAAGAACGGCTCAAGGGTAAAGGAGATCGATGAAGATCCCGAACGGTTCAATCTTATCATTGCCATTTCCAAAAACACACAGGTTCTTTTTAGAAATTTCCTTACCAGTGATTATAAAATAAACAGCGTTGCAATCGAAGGAGGTGATTTTCTTTTCAATGATTATTCGATACGCGAAAAATTTTCCGCTGCGTTCAATCCATTTGATCTTACTGCCGATTCTGTAGAAAGCTCAAAGGATCGCGTAAGGCTTTTTGTAAAGAGTGGAATAAAGCCTTTCGGCTCATTTGATTTGTCGATCAGCATGGATCCTAAAAACAATAAAGATTTTGAGCTCACATATAAATTCCGAAATATTCCTGCCGCCACCTTCAACCCTTATCTTGTCACCTACACTTCATTTCCTTTAGACAAAGGAATTATCGAAATGTTCGGAAACTGGACTGTGCGTGAGAACAAAATTGCAAGCACGAATCATTTTTTAGCAATTGATCCAAGAGTAACAAAACGCATCAGGAAAAAAGATACAAAATGGATTCCGATGCCTTTGATCATGTCGTTCGTGCGTGAGCGCGGGGATGTAATTGATTATGAGATTCCGATAACGGGAGATCTGAAAAGCCCTACATTCCATTTCCATGATGTGATCATGGATCTTATAAAAAATATTTTTATAAAACCGCCAACGACTCCTTACCGCCTTGAAGTAAGAAGCACGGAAAATAAAATAGAAAAATTACTTACACTAAGCTGGGCAATGCGTCAAACAACATTGCTTTCTTCCCAGGAAAATTTTCTCGAAAAAATAGCTGATTTTTTAAAGGACAACCCCACTGCAACAATAAATGTTCAGCCGTTTCAATACGCGGAAAAGGAAAAGGAAAACATTTTACTTTTTGAAGCGAAGAAAAAATATTTTCAATCGAAAGAAAAGAAAACAACAGCTTCCGTTGATGATGATGATTCATCATACATTGATAAGATGTCAGTTAAAGATTCTTCCTTCATTAAATTTCTTGACAATACCTTAAAGGATTCCATGCTCTTTACCGTCCAGGAAAAATGTATTCGCCTTGTCGGGGAAGATGTGATCAATAAAAAGTTTAACCAGATGCTGAAAGCACGGCAACAGGTATTCATGAAATTTTTTGAAGCAACCCAAACCGATAAGCAGGTGAAGATGCTTGCAAATGAAAATACAATTCCATTCAATGGCTTTTCTTATTTCAAAATCAGCTACAACGGTGATATTCCCGAATCATTGATGAAGGCTTATGAAAAGCTGGATGAAATCAACAGCGAATCACCAAGAAAAAAATATTCAAAATTCAGAAAAGTAAATGCTGCAGGGATTCCCGTGTCAAAGCCCCGATAATGTATTTCCCGGCAAAAGTTGAATAACGTGTACAATGTGGGGTGAAGGATTCCCACTACTAAAACAAATCAAAAACCCGAAAACAGGAATACAGCCTGTTTTAAAAACATTATATGAAAATAAATTCAGGATCAGTTATTGACCCCTTACCTATAAACCATTATATGAAACCGGTTTACATTCTACTTTTTTTTCTGATGCAGTATAGTTTTCTATTTGCTCAAAATGTTACTACTCCTGATACAATCAATCCTCACCGGGGAGATGTAAATCAGCAGCTGAAGGAGATAAAAAAAGAAAAAGAGGAAATACATTCAGACTCTACCGGCAGCGAGCCAAAAAAAATACTGGTTGATACAACGTTGCAAAATAAATATGGCGATCTTCTGAATGATGACACTGCTTACAATAAAAAATATCCTTTATGGGTTCCTATTGCCGGAGTGATAGGATTTAATACAGGTACTTTTCTTGTTGACAAGTATATCGGCAAATTTGATTTTTCAGTTCCGGTTGGCTTTAATTCCTGGAAGCATAATCTCAAAACAGGTTGGGAATGGGACACTGACAGGTTTGGAATCAATTTCGTGGGACATCCATATTCCGGTACGCTTACTTATAATTGCGCACGTTCGAATGGTTATAGTTTTTGGGAATCAGCTCCCTTTGCTGTAGGAGGAAGCCTGCTCTGGGAGTACTTTGGAGAAAATACACTGCCTTCGTATAATGATATAATTAATACACCTGTAAACGGAGTTTTTCTCGGAGAAATTTTTTACAGGGTAAGCTCAACAATTATTGATGACCGTTCAAGGGGCGCACAGCGTTTCTTTCGCGAGCTTGCTGCAGGAATAATTGATCCCGCAAGAGGAGTTAACAGGTTGTTACAGGGAAAATCTTTCCGGAAGCTCAACAAGGAAGTTTACCAGAAAGAGCCTTTGAATCTTACCTTTTACGGAGGATATGAAAAAGTAAACAAGTCAACCAAAGATGCTTTCGGTACCGGAAATACTAACGTGATAGCAAACCTCCAGATAGATTACGGAAATCCATTTGAGAACAGGCCGCGAAAACCGTTTGATTTTTTCAAGTTCAGGATTGACGCACGTTTCGGGGAAGGAAGAAAACTTTTAGATAATATTACCGGCTATGGAATTCTTACAGGAAAAAATTTCCAGGCTGACTCAGGAAAAAAAGCAATGCTTATCGGCTTATACCAATACTATGATTATTGGGACAATAAAACTTTTGAGTTAGGCGCAATAGGAGTCGGAGGAGGAATAATCACTAAGCTCGATCTGCACACTCTTTCCAAATCGAACTTATATACTTCAATACATATCGAAGCAATTCCTTTCGCAGGAAGCAGCACCCGTTTCGGACCCGACACTTCACAATTCAGAGATTATAATTTTGGAGGAGGGCTTGGAGGTAAATTCGAGGTGACTGCAAATTACGGGAATTGGGTTTCAGTAACATTGGTTACCAACTACAACTGGATTCATAGCTATGTCGGGCTTAAAGAGGACAATTTTATTACGATTGTAAAACCAAGAATTACTTTCGGTGTCGTGGGAAATTTAAGGATTGGATTTGAAGAAGCTTATTACAACAATTCAATTCATACTGAAACACAAGGTATCGTCAATCTATCAAGAACGGAGCAAAGATTTTTCCTGATGTTATACCTGGAGGATAAACAGAGAAGAGGTCATTATAATTAAACCATGTATGTTACACAAAGTAATTATATCGATATTCATTGCTTTTACTTTTCAATCTGCTATTGCGCAAAACGCAAAACAGGATTCAATTCAAGAATCAAAAGAGAAAGCAGCTGAAATCAAAAAAGAGAAGGAAGCAAAGGATACTATCCCCGGAACAAAAGGAAAAGTTGACATCGCGCCTGAAACCAAGCTGGAAAGAAAAGAATCCAAACGTATATACAGCTTAAAGCAGTTTGGCCGGGAGACTGTAATATTTCTTGGTCAGCCGACAAGATGGAAAACCGGAAACTGGCTGTCTGTTGGTGCTATCGCTGTCGGGACAGTCACGCTCACACTTTTTGATCAGCCATTCAGAGACGCGACACAGGGATATCAACATTATTATTACAGCGCTCCTGTTGAAGGCGGAAGAATGTATGGTGAGTGGTATTCAATCGGAGCTGTTGCCGGAACCTTCGGCATATTAGGATCCATAAGAGGAGATACTGCACAAAAGAAAATCGCGATTGAGCTGCTCCAGGGCGGACTTTATGCAGAAACAATTGTAGAGCTGATAAAAATAATTGTCGGAAGAGCAAGACCATATGAAAACAAGGGGTCCGGAACATTTCATCCTTTCACTATTACAGATCCCGGATACAATTCGTTTCCGAGCGGACATTCAACAAGCGCATTCACACTTTCCACAATCATGGCGCAGCATGCATCAACTGATGTCTTAAAAGTATTGGCGTATACACCCGCCTTCTTCACTTTGTTCGCACGGATATACCAGGATAAGCATTGGGTATCTGATGAGCTATTAGGAGCAGGGCTTGGTTACTTTATAGGAAACTGGGTAGTTGATCTTCACGAAGAAAGAAGACACCGTATCAATGTGACAGCCCTAAGTCCTCCGACAATTTCAATAGCATTGGGAAAGATAAACTGATTCTTCTATTTCATTCTCCACAGGAAAGCAAACCCGCACGCTTCTTCATTGTAATAAGGGACGAGGCTCATACCCTCATCCTTAAAGATGCGGTGCTTATGAAAATGTGGAACTAGAATTCCTGTTGCGCCACCAATAACAGTTCCAAGTAATATATCAGACGGGAAATGCTGTCCTCCTCTTAATCTCATATATGCAGTTGCACTGGTTGCAACTGCAGCAACTCCATAATACACCCATTTAGTCGGAGATTCCGGATGATAATCAGCGTACATTTTCGCAACTAAAAATGAAGGAACAGCTACAACCTGAACATGGCCTGCATAGAATGAATTTTTTGACAAACCACTTGTACGTTTGTCCATCGGGCTGGCGCTGCTATAGGCATACGGCCTGTATTTGTCAACAGAATATGTAGCTCCTTCACCCAATATTCCGGTAATTGCCATCGCCTCCCAATAAAGAAAACTAAGCTTCCAATAATCCTTTTTCATCTCCTTATCAAAGGCGAAAAAAATTAATGGATAAGGAATAGCGGCATAGAAAGGATAATAGCTGATTTTATCCAAAGTTTTATCATAAGGATACACAGCCCAGCGATCAAAAGAATTAATATTTTCTTTTTTTAAGCTTAGAATTTTTTCTACACTTGAAGGCGGCTTCACATAAATCTTTGTAAAAGCGTATAGCGACCATGCAGTTCCTGCTGCAACTATGGGAATGTCAACTGCCGGTTTAAGCTTATATGGTGAATGAGTTTGCGTTACAGCTTTCACAGCAACTGAGCTATCTTTTAGTAAATTAATAGAATCGTTTTGTGCTGAAGCGGATGAAAACAAAAAAATACCGGCAATGAAAATGAAAATTTTTTTTATCATATGGACAGGTTATAAAAAGCGTTATCCTGTCTTTAAAAAATTCATGCCATAATATGAGTCAAGAGGCAAGAATCAGGAATCAAGACAAAAAGAACAGGAAACCAAAACTCAAAGAGTCAATAAAAAAATTATTTCTCCAAAACCATCCTGGCAATCCTTGTGTAATCGCCGGATTTGATTCTGCAAAAATAAGTTCCGGCTGCCATGCGGCTTCCATCCCAGATAAATCTCGATACGCCGGCCTGTGCTGTTCCTTCAAAAACAGAAGAGATTTTTTTTTCTGCTGAATTGAAAACAGAAACTTCTGTCTTTGATTTTTCATTCAGGGAAAATTCAATTTTAAAAATTCCGTGAGATGGATTTGGATAGATCAAAAGATTATTAATCGAATTCTTTATCGAGACTTCAGGTACTGCGTTCGGTGACTTATCAATATATACATCATAAACACCAAGATTCGCGCGGCTCATGCTGGCCGGATCCAAACCCGAAATATTCGGCTCATCACTTTGAATACCGCTTACAATCCAGCCAACCCTCGTGTTTCCTGACAGGTGATTAAGATTGATAATATTTTTATGAAGTAATGAAACGGAATCATTCGGAATAAAGAGAGCATTGGTTCCTATCAAAGAAGGCATTTCGACAGGCAAGCCATATTCTGATAAAACACCGGAACCATCACGTGAAACTTTGCTGATCGTTTTAATAAATGGCACAAGCGAATCCTGCGTCAACGTTTGTGAGGGAATGTCGTAAGTATAGAAGCTCATTCCTCCAAAAAAAATTGTGTGCATGAAATTATTTGTTGAGTCATATACCGGCATGTTTGCAGCAGTGTATTGATTCAGGTTCTGATCAAAGGAAGAATTGACGTATGAGGAAGAAGCATGAATATCGATCGGGGTGAGATAAGGAATGTTCGCTTCTTTGTGAAAGACTCCTCCGAAAGCGGTGAAGCCAAAACTACCGTCAGGAAAAATTTGCTTAACAAGATTATAATCTCTGCGATGAAAATTATCTGTATCCTGTTCAGCTGAATAATTTGAAAAGCTCAGCGAAGACCCGTCATCATGAATAGTAAGCTTGCGGACTTCAGCGGTATAATGTTGAGTAAATATCGGAGAGCTTCCATCATTATATATCCCTTCAAATTGCTGACCGAAAACGAGGTAATAAGTGGAATCAATTTTTTCAAGTCCTCCTCCTGCTACTGCAAAAGTTGTATCGGTAATTTGTCTGAAGTAACCGGCAATCGGTGATCCGTTAATCACTGCCGAAGTAAGTCCCGGTAAGTCAACAGCATTAAGCACAGGAAAAGTTACCCAGGTAAAATTCGCATTCTGTCTTCCGAAGCCTCCCATCATATACAACACGGTACTGTCCTGGTAATACTCCATGTTGCTTGAGCAAAGAGATTCAAAAAGATTTGCAGATAAGTTTCCAAGATAAGCTCCCCACCTTACATTGGCGACAGGATCTACAACAAATACAGAATCATTTCTGCCGGCAGGAGAAAATGCAATTCCAGCCTGGAAATTATGGAGACCTTCTTTTCTTCCACCAATAAAAATCCACTTTCCGTCCCATTGAGCAAACGCACCTGAATGAACAGAAGGCATTGCAGTGATCGCGGAAGGAACAACGGAAACAGAAAATTGTTCCTGGCCCTTCACACAAATAAAAGATAGAAGGAAGATAAAGCTGAATATATTTTTTTTCATAAGATACTTCTCCGGTTAATTCAATTTTGAATAAGCATCAATTGATCACAAAGCTTCTGACAAGACTTCCCCGCGTATCGCTCAGCTTTAGTGAATAAACACCCGGCTCAACATTCGGAATATTAAGATCCATTTTGTGCGAGCCGCCATTCATGTGAACTTCTTCAGAGTAAACACTGCGGCCAAGCACATCGGTCACATTGATATTCATCAGCTCATCCTGCTGCAGGTAAAAGTTAAGCGTAAAGCTTCCTTTGTTTGGATTCGGAAACAAAGAAACATCTCCAAAAGAATGAACCTGTATTCCCGAACATACATCTACATGAGTGCGGAACACGCTGTCGCTGACACAACCATGCTCATCAGTATATGTGTAAGTGACATCATAATATCCTGTTGAAACAGAATCAGGATAATACGAACTTCCAAAAACACCGCAGCCGGAAAAATATCCTCCTGCAGGATTTGGAGTCAATGCAAGAGCACCTGAAGGCTGGCAAATCAATGTATCCAATCCGGAAAACCCCGGAGCTGCAGGAGCAGGAAGGAAAGTAACGTGAACTGTATCCGAAGTTTTAATACAAGCATTCTGATCAAGCACTGTTACATAATAATCACCGTCCTGCGTAACAGAAATTTGCGGCACATCAGCGGTAACGACAGGCCCTCCCCATGAGTAATGAAAATCACGTCCTTCAGGAGTACGCAATGTCGTTGAAGATCCTCCGCAAACAAAAATAGTATCGAGATCAGAAATGAATGCAACAGGAGCGCATGCCTGTCCCTGCAACTTAAAAATTCTTCCGTTGATGTCGCATAAGAAGAGCTCACCATACCTGTCTTCACCAAAAGCCACGTTAACATTGCTTGTTATTCCAAGCGCACCAAGATCAGTCACCGCATAATTCGCGCTTCCATCCGCAAGCATGTATTTTATATTATGCAAGCATTCATCTGAAAAAAAATATTTACCAAACATATTTGAGTACTTCGCTCCGCGATAAACGTATCCTCCCATCATGGCGCAGGCGCCTGTAGTCTGGGCAACCACTGTAACAGGAGCAACAGTATCAGGAGGAGAGCAGGTACCTACTCCGGGAGTATGAACAACTCCTTCATAACAATGCCATCCATAATTTTCTCCGCCACGGCTCGATGCTGAACGATAATCAACTTCTTCCCATGCATCCTGTCCTACATCACCAATCCACAAATCGCCATTCCACCTGTCGAAGCTCCATCTCCATGGATTGCGAAGGCCGAAAGCCCAGATTTCATCTCTTCCGCGCTTACACACAAAAGGATTGGTTGAAGGAATTGTATAAGCTCCGCCACCGCTCACATCAATACGCATCATTTTACCTAAGAGTGAATCTTTGTTCTGCGACCTGTTACCGGGATCATTTCCTGAACCTCCGTCACCTGTCGCAAAATATAAATAGCCATCAGGACCAAAATTGATGTCACCTCCGTTATGATTCTGAGCAAAGTGATGATAGATTGTTATGATCGGAAATTCACTTCCTGCTACAGCAGAATCAGGATTTGTGGCGCTTACGCTGAATCTTGAAATTCTTACAGCCCAGGTGTTTTTTTGTATATAGTAACAGTAGAAATATCCGCTGGATGAATAGTCAGGCGGAAAGGCAAGTCCTAATAAGCCTTCTTCGTTGTAGCTGGTTTCAACCAGGGTATGAATGTCAAGAAAATTTCCCGGGCGGTGCACACCTGCAGTATCAATGATTTTTATTAATCCTCCGCGTTCAACGATGAACAGGCGATCGTCACCGCAATTTTTAATATCAAGCGGCTCGGTGAAGCCGGAAGAAAACAGTGTCGCTGTGATCTGCGAAAAACCACTCTTAAAAGATAGAAGTAATATAATTCCTAAAAGGTAAATTTTTTTCATTGAGATGTGGGTTTGGAAACAATAAAACAAGTTCAACAAAATTAAAAATATACTTTGTATTCCCCACATTGTAAAATAAAAAAGAAAACCATGCCACCAAAGGCAGGTTTTCTTCACATAAAGGACAAAAAGGTTTTCGGTTAAAATATCGTCTTCATGGCGATGAAGATCAATCCGCCAATCAGAATAATATCTACGACAAAAATCATGTAGAGACTGATCGGATGATGATTTCTTTCGGCTGAAGAATTCACACTTTTCGCATTGCTTGAAGCTTCTTCTTCTTCCATGTGATTGTAAGTTACTACAGGTTCGTTTTTCATTGCTTTCCGGTTTAACAATAGTTACGTACGAAAAGCCAATTATTAATTGCGATTTAGCTCTATTAATAACAAGTGAAAGAAATCGGGGGAATGTGATCATATATTATATAGTCTCATTAAAAATCCTTTCATTTATCACTGTTATTCATTTTTATTAATTCATTTAGATTATTTTATTCTGTAAGAACAAATGCACGAGACTCCTTTCGCATGATCAATCAATAAAACTATTTTTTTATGACCCTCAAACCAACACTTGCATTTTCTTTTATAACTGCTTTTTTATTATTGAGCTGCACTTCAAATGCACAGTCCACGGCTGTAATTCAAACCGATACTTTTCCGAGAAGTGAATTTTATTTTGCTGCAACTTATTGCGTTCCTTATGAAACATTCGCTAAGAAATTTTCTTCCAATGGCGACCCAAACCTGAGCGCATCATTAACAAAATCTATTGAAAGAGGCGGGTTTGGAGCTACACCCGGCTTTGAAGGCGAAGCAAGCGGCTACTTTTACTTTGACAGGCATCCATCAGGCTCTTCCGGAGGAATAAAAATCACTTTTTTATCCTTCGCATCAATTCCTTTCAACTGGCATTCATCCGGAGATTACATTTTCAATACAGCGCAATTCAAAAGGCTCAACTATTTTTCATTTAAGATAGGTCCTGCTGCACGATTTGTATTGTGGAAGAAAAATTTTGTGAGGGTTGCTTACCAGCTTGGTCTTGGAGTAGGCTGGAATGGCGCATGGAATTATTTTGATACTTATGATATATATGAAGGTGATTATAAATATTCGGTAACAGATAATTCTGAATTCAAGCTGGGCTCAGGAGTTGGCTTGAAAAGTAAATTTGCAACAGGAATCAATATCAATAATTTTATTTTTGAAATCGGTTACGATTTTGGCAGCATTAACTACAACAGCATTCAATATGAACGACACGCAGATGTTAAAGTTTATCGTTATGATTCCACGAATGGGTCATACACCTTCCAGGAGCTGGTCAGGGGTAATGCTGATGCAACTGCAAAGGCAAGCGCACCAACTTCTTTCTTTACATTTTCAGCAGGGTATAAATTCTGAAAAGAAGCAGTAAAAAAATCTGAAGAAAGGATTTACATATTCCTCCTGTACTGTCCTCCTACTTCGAACAAAGCTTTTGTAATCTGCCCGAGCGAACAATACTTAGTGGCTTCCATCAATTGCTCAAACATATTTTTATTCTGCACGGCTGCAATCTGGAGATCCCTGATGATCGCTTCTTCCTTATCAGCATAAGTTGTATGAAGCTCATTCAGCATTGTTATCTGGTATTCTTTCTCTTCAGTTGTCGCACGGATAACTTCTTTCGGAAGAATCGTGAGCGACCCTTTGCTTGATAAAAATGTATTTACACCGATAATAGGATATTCTCCGTTGTGCTTCAAAGTTTCGTAGTAGAGACTTTCTTCCTGGATTTTTCCCCGCTGGTACATTGTTTCCATTGCACCGAGAACTCCGCCTCTTTCTGTAATCCGGTCAAACTCGGACATCACTGCTTCTTCAACGATATCAGTAAGCTCTTCGATGATGAAAGAACCTTGTAATGGATTTTCATTTTTTGCAAGACCGAGCTCACGGTTGATGATCAGCTGAATCGCCATTGCTCTGCGAACACTTTCTTCCGTTGGTGTCGTGATTGCTTCATCGTATGCATTTGTGTGAAGAGAATTGCAATTATCATAAATCGCATAAAGCGCTTGCAGGGTTGTACGGATATCATTGAAATCAATTTCCTGCGCATGCAATGAACGGCCGGAAGTCTGGATGTGATATTTAAGCATCTGCGAACGTTCATTCGCATTGTATTTCAGCTTCATCGCTTTCGCCCAGATTTTTCTGGCCACTCTTCCTATCACTGAATATTCGGGATCAATTCCATTGCTGAAAAAGAAGCTGAGGTTCGGAGCGAAGAGATCGATCTTCATTCCTCTTGAAAGATAATATTCAACGTATGTAAATCCGTTTGAAAGAGTGAATGCAAGCTGGGAAATAGGATTTGCTCCTGCTTCAGCAATGTGATAACCGCTGATGGAAACAGAATAAAAATTCCTGATCTTATGCTTGATAAAATATTCCTGAACGTCTCCCATCAAACGCAAAGAGAATTCGGTAGAGAAAATACAGGTGTTCTGCGCCTGGTCTTCTTTTAAAATATCTGCCTGAACAGTTCCGCGAACCTTATGAAGCGTATCTTCTTTTATCTTGTCATATACTTCTTTCGGAAGAACCTGGTCGCCTGTTACTCCAAGCAACATCAATCCAAGCGAATCATTTCCTTTTGGAATTTCTCCCTGGTAAGAAGGACGTTTAGTTTTCTTCTTTCGATAAATCGCTTCAATCTTTTTATTCACTTCCTCCTCGAGACCATGCTGCTTAATATATAATTCGCATTGCTGATCGATCGCAGCATTCATAAAAAATCCTGTGAGAATGGCTGCAGGACCATTGATAGTCATCGACACAGAAGTTTTCGGATCAGAAAGATTAAAACCGCTGTATAATTTTTTCGCGTCATCAAGACAACAAATGCTTACACCGCTGTTACCGATCTTTCCGTAAATATCGGGACGATAGTCAGGATCGTGCCCATAAAGTGTCACGCTGTCGAACGCTGTTGACAAACGTTTTGCAGGCATTCCATAGCTTACATAATGAAATCTCCTGTTTGTTCTTTCAGGCCCGCCTTCGCCCGCAAACATTCGCGTTGGATCTTCTCCTTCGCGTTTGAATGGAAATACTCCGGCTGTATAAGGAAACAATCCAGGATAATTTTCCTGCAGCGCCCATTTCAAACGGTCGCCCCACGATTCAAAATTTGGTGTGGCAACTTTTGGAATCTGTAAATGTGATAAGGACTCAGTATGAGTTTCAACTTTTACATCCTTATCACGGACCTTGTAAATATAGAACTCGTCTTTATACCGCTGTGCCTCTGCATCCCAGCCTTCAAGCAGCTTCTTATTGTGTCCGTCAAGATTGAGCTCTGTTTTTTTATAAAGATCCTCGAGCTGTTTTAAGAACGCTTCTTTATATTCAACGTTTGATTCTTTTACTGAATCGATTGTACTTTTTATTCCAAATAATTTTTGGGCAACTTCACTTTGCTGCTTTGTCCATGTATTATAGCTGCGGATTGTTTCAGTGATCTCGCTCAGGTAACGGATTCGCGGAGGAGGAATGATGTAAATCTTTTCACTCATCTCGCTTGTAATTTCAAAAGACGATTTGAAGTTACAGCCAAGCTTTGCATCCATCGTATCAATGATCTTCCTGTAAAGCTGATTCATTCCGGGATCATTGAATTGAGAAGCGATCGTTCCGAATACAGGAAGATCTTCATCAGGAGTTTCCCAAAGCTGATGATTGCGTTTGTATTGCTTCTTCACATCGCGCAATGCGTCAAGAGCTCCACGCTTATCAAATTTGTTCAATGCAATCACATCTGCAAAATCGAGCATGTCAATTTTTTCAAGCTGTGATGCGGCACCGTACTCCGGAGTCATAACATACAATGAAAGATTGCTATGCTCAATAATTTCCGTATCGCTCTGACCAATACCTGAAGTTTCAAGAATGATAAGATCGTAGTTCGCGGCTTTCAAAACCTGCACAGCATCCTGAACATATTTTGAAAGAGCAAGATTGCTCTGACGCGTTGCGAGCGAACGCATGTAAACGCGCGGATTATTTATTGAATTCATCCTGATCCTGTCACCGAGCAAAGCCCCGCCTGTTTTACGTTTCGAAGGATCAACAGAAACGATTGCGATGGATTTATCTTTAAAGTCGATGAGAAATCTTCTTACCAATTCATCAACAAGAGAAGATTTCCCCGAGCCTCCGGTACCTGTAATTCCTAAGACTGGAGAGTTTTTAGTTGGGATTTCGGAGTTCGGAGACTTGAATTGTTTTTTGAATTCATCGTGATTATTTTCGGCGCAGGAAATTAAATGAGCAATTGCTTTCGGATTTTTTTTAGTGAGCTCTTTCATCTCACCGTTTAAATGCACTCCCGTTTCGAAGTCACATTTTTCGAGCATGTCATTTATCATTCCCTGCAAACCCATCGTTCTTCCGTCATCAGGATGATAAATGCGCGCGATACCGTACTTCTGCAATTCAGCAATTTCATCTGGAAGAATTGTTCCTCCTCCTCCACCGAAAATTTTAATACGGTCACAGCCTTTTTCTTTCAGGAGATCGAACATGTATTTGAAATATTCCATGTGTCCTCCCTGGTAGCTCGTCATCGCAATCGCCTGCACATCTTCCTGTATAGCGCAATTCACCACTTCTTCAACGCTGCGATCGTGACCAAGATGAATTACCTCGGCCCCGCTGCTCTGTATAATCCTTCGCATGATATTTATCGCGGCATCATGTCCGTCGAAAAGCGAAGCGGCTGTTACAATCCTGATTTTATTTTTCGGATGATATGGGGTGATTTTTTTCATGGGTGAATTCCGTCCAGACGCAAATATAATGAAAGTGACGGTTGGTTAATTAGGTAATTTGATGATGTGATAATTTGATGGTGAGCAAATTAGCTAATTAGCCAATGATTGCTTGTCAATCTCCTTTAATATCTTTCCTGCCCTCGACCTTAACCCTGCTGAAGCATGAGGCAAATGAGATTCAATTGATAACTTTAATTCCTGCTTCAGCTCCGGGTGTTCTTTACAAATGTTCCCAAGAACCGACATTGAGAAAACATGAATTGCTATTGGCTGCTTCATGTCATTCAGAAAATGGAAACATGTTTCAACAGCGAGTCCCTGCAAAGATTTTGGCATTGACACAAATTGCAGCAGGCGAAAAGTATTTCTCAAAACAGCATTGTGCAAGTTTGGCTTCTTAGTATTCAGCAAAAGTTTTTTCAGATGTTTTTTTATCAGGTGAGGATGAGAGATCACGAGCTCGCTCATCGGCCAGCCTGCACGTTGAGTTACGCGATATTCTCCTTTCAAAAACAACTCAACCAACGCATCGAATTTTTTCTGATCCGAACCAACATAACGGATTATTTTATCCGTTTGTCTTCTTGAATGTTCTTTTAATATTTCTTCGCGGAGATTCATTTGTAGTCGGAAGTCGTTAGTTCGGAGCTCGGAGACCTTAAAATTTATTTATATTTTATTTTTAATTGTTCGATATACATTTTTATGTCGCCTCTCGCCTCTTCCTTCATTTCCTTTTTCATTTTATCTTTCAAGGCATCATAACGGGTGAAGCCAAGGAAATATGCATTGTTCGGTAATTCATCCTCAAATAGCTTTTCGTATCGTTTCCTATTATGAAATGAAATTGTATCAAGTGAAGCGACAATCTCCTTTATGGTTTTTTGTTTCATCTCATCTTTAAAGGAAGTAGCATCATCTGAGTTGAAGGAATGATAAACCGAATCAAGCTTCTTTGTTCCGGCAATCATGTATTGCGCGAAACGGTTATAGTCTTCATTGCGGTTAAGATATTCCTTTAGTACTTCTGATGAATCACCATATTTATATTTTAAAAACTGCTCCGCTCCCGCTTCACCGATTACGCTGGCAAGATTTTCATTGAAATCAACACTACTTTTTACATAAAGCGTTGCATGCGTCATTTCATGAATGATCAGCTCTGCGATTTGTCCGTCAGTCTTGTACAAAAAATTTGAAAGAATAGGATCGCGGAACCAGCCTAGCGTACTCCACGCGCTTGTTGGGTTGTAATCAGTGTCATAGCCTTTTTCATCCAGCTCCTTTTGCTCATCTTTTCCTTTATCGAAAACAAAAAAACCTTTGTAGCCGACATTTCCTACAACGGGAAACCACCATTCAAAAGATTTCATCTGATATTTTTCAGAAGCAGTCAGCACCCACAAAGCCGGCTTCCTGTGCTGATCATAAAGGGTTGTATAATTCTCCGAAGCTTTCAGTCCGAGCGAATCGATCGCATACTTTTTTATTTCTTCGACAAACCTGAGCTTTAATTTGATTGTGTCGTTTACGCTTGCATCTTTCATCACATCTTCAATCGGCCTCGCGCTCCATACAATATTTAATTGACCGATTGCCTGGTCGATTCCGTAAGAAACCAGCTTATGAAAAATGACAATAAAAAGAAACAAGAGAATAACCAGTGATTCGATCGTTCTCAAAAAAATCCTGAAGACCTTTTTCATCACCTGCAAAATAAAATTAAAAGATGATGGGAATGAACCCCTTCAAGAAAATTTATCAAACCCGATCTGCGAAATACGAATGGTAGAAAAGGTAGGCAGCAGGCAGCGGCAGCAGGCAGTCGATTTGCAAACTGCCCACTGCTGCTGCCTACTGCTTACGATTATTTATTCGGCTGCGGAGTAATTCTCAGGTATGGCTTCACCTTCATTGCACCTTTTGGAAAACGTTTTGGAATGTCGTCATCAGGAACAGAGTTCAGAACGATACAATCGTCTCCGTCCTTCCAATTTGCCGGCGTTGCTACAGAATATTTAGAAGTGAGCTGCAGAGAATCAATCGCACGAAGGATTTCACTGAAGTCTCTTCCTGTTGAAGCCGGGTATGTAAGAGTAAGCTTCACCTTTTTATCCGGACCAACAATAAAAACAGAGCGAACAGTCATGCTGTCTGACGCATTCGGATGAATCATATCGTACAAGGTTGCAACTTTTTTACTTTCATCTCCAATAAGAGGAAAGTTTACTGTTGTGTTTTGTGTTTCGTTGATATCCTTGATCCAGCTTTGGTGCGACTTAACGTCATCCACGCTTACTGCAATTACCTTTACATTTCTTTTATCGAATTCAGGTTTCAGCTTAGCAACCGTGCCAAGCTCAGTTGTGCAAACAGGAGTAAAATCTTTCGGGTGTGAAAATAGAACAGCCCATTTATCTCCCATCCATTCGTGGAAGTTTACAGTTCCTTCAGTTGTTTCTGTTGTGAAATTTGGTGCTTCATCACCGAGTCTGATAGTTGCCATGGCTTTTGGAAATTAGAAATTGTGAATTATAAATTATGAATGAGTTGGTGAATTTCGAATCGGAGAGTTGTGAATTTCCTCTTGTAAATTTAACAACAAAACTTTGAACCCGGAACTTTTTCTGAAAGACTCTTTTGGAGAACCTTTTTTAGCTTAAACCTGAAAGCTGCTCATCGATTGCCCTAATTTTCGCTAAGGCATCAGCTTCCTTTTTCTTTTCGACTTCCACAATTTCCGGTTTTGCATTTGAAACAAAGCGTTCGTTGGCGAGCTTTGCCTGGACTGATTTCAAAAACCCTTTGTTGTATTCAAGCTCCTGCATCAACCTCTCCTTTTCAGAGCTTACATCGATGGCTGATGAAAACGGAACAAAGAATTCGTGCTGTCGGATCATAAAAGAAATTGAATGATCAATCTTCTTATCTGTTTTTTCAAAAGATGAAAGATTGGCAAGCTTGGATACAATCTCATCAAAACGATCGCTCAGCTCTTCAGTAGTTTTCACAAACAATGAAAGCTTTTCCTTTGGAGAAATATTTTTCTGCTGACGGAGATTACGAATATGAGTAACGATTTCGGAAGCGATATCAAAATCAGCCATTAATATTGAATCAGGAAAAACTCCAAGACACCAGTCAGCGGCTATCAAACAATCTTTTGGTTTTCTCTCGTCAATTAAATGCCACAGCTCTTCTGTGATAAATGGCATAAAGGGATGAAGCAGCTTCAGGATGTCTTCAAAAAATTCAATTGTTGATGTGTAAGTATAGGCGTCTATCGGCTGTGGCTTTCCATCAACAAAATCCGGCTTCACCATTTCAAGATACCAGCTACAGAAGTCATCCCACACTAACTTGTATGTTGCCATCAATGCTTCCGAGATCCTGTACTTTGAATATAAATCATTGATGTTGTCAATTCCTTCTGCAAGCTTTGAGCTGAACCAGTCAATGGAAATACTGTTTCGCGGGGAAGTTTCCATATCACCAATCTCCCATCCTTTCACAAGACGAAAAGCATTCCAGATTTTATTCGCGAAGTTTCTTCCCTGCTCACAATATGATTCATCAAACAGCAAATCATTTCCTGCAGGCGAGCAGAGCAACATTCCTACACGAACTCCGTCAGCGGAATATTTTGTAATCAGATCAAGCGGATCAGGAGAATTACCAAGAGACTTGCTCATCTTTCTTCCTTGCTTGTCACGGACAATTCCTGTGAGATAGACATTGGTGAAGGGTTTTTCATTCCTGTATTCATATCCTGCGATGATCATTCTTGCAACCCAGAAAAATAAAATTTCAGGTGCGGTAATCAAATCATTGGTCGGATAATAATACTCTATGTCTTTGTTCTTCGGATCTTTGAAACCATCGAACACACTAATTGGCCAGAGCCAGGAGGAGAACCATGTATCCAAAACATCTTCATCTTGCTTCAGTTCACCAACCTTAAATTTCGAATTTCGAATTTCGAATTTCGAAATTGCTTCCGCTTCGGTTTTTGCTACTACAAAGTTTCCTTTTGAGTCGTACCATGCAGGAATTCTTTGTCCCCACCATAGCTGTCGGGATATGCACCAATCGTGGACATTTTCCATCCAGTGCTTATATGTATTGATAAACTTTTCAGGAATCAGGTTGATGTTTTCATTCAATACATTTTCCAAAGCGGGCTTTGAAATAGTATCCATTTTCAAAAACCATTGTAATGAAAGCTTTGGTTCAATTACAGCATCAGTACGTTCGCTGTAACCTACTTTGTTTTTATAATCTTCAGTCTTTACAAGATTTCCAAGCTCTTCAAGGTCTTTCACAATTTTTTTCCTGACAACAAAACGATCTTCGCCAACATAGAACTTTGCGGCTTCGCTCATCTTTCCGTCAGCGGCAATGGTATCGATTACTTCAAGACCATGCTTCACCCCAAGATTGTAGTCATTGATATCATGAGCGGGAGTTACTTTCAATGCTCCTGTTCCGAATTCCATATCGATGTAATCATCAAAGATGAAAGGAACTGAACGGTTCACTATAGGAATGATGCAGCGCTTACCTCTCAGGTGACTGTATCTCGGATCGTCAGGATGAACGCAAACGCCTGTGTCACCTAAGATTGTTTCAGGACGAACGGTAGCGATAGTAACCCATTCATCATCTGTTCCTTCAACTTTATAACGAACGAAATACAGCTTTGAGTTTACTTCCTTATATATCACTTCTTCATCGCTCACAGCCGTCAACCCTGCCGGATCCCAATGCACCATTCTTATTCCGCGATAAATTTGTCCTTTGTTATAGAGATCAATGAACACATCGATAACAGCTTCGCTCAGATCATCTTCCATTGTAAAACGTGTACGGCTCCAATCGCAGCTTGCTCCGAGCTTTTTCAGCTGGTCAAGAATAATTCCCCCGTATTTTTCTTTCCACTCCCATGCATGCTCAAGAAATTTTTCCCTGGTTAGATCCGTTTTATTTATTCCTTTCTCCTTCAGCATGGCAACTACTTTTGCTTCTGTGGCAATGGAAGCATGATCAGTTCCCGGAACCCAGCATGCATTCTTTCCAAGCATCCTCGCTCTTCTTATCAGCACATCCTGGATTGTATTGTTAAGCATATGTCCCATATGCAGAACACCTGTAACATTCGGAGGAGGAATTACAATCGTATAAGGTTCACGATCATCGGGAACACTCTTGAAAAAATCATTCTTCATCCAGTATTGATACCACTTATCTTCTACGTTGGTCGGATCGTATGTCTTAGGAATCTCCATTAGCTTTTGAAAAAATTTGATAATGCGAATATCTACATTATCTACGAATTACGAATCAATACGAATATATGAATGGATAAAAATTTTCCCGATGGATTTTTTCAAAGTCAAATACTTTCGCCGGAATGGATTTCAAAAACCAAAATTTGCTTGCGACAAATCATTATTCGTAGATTCGTACAGATTCGTAATTCGTAGATATATGAAAATCAAACTAACTGTCCAGATACTTATCGCGCTTATTCTCGGAATTACGATTGGTGCATGGTACAGGCACAACTGGCCTGATCCTCAAAACATAAAGCCTTTTGCGGATAACATGTCATTGCTCAGCGATATTTTTCTCCGGCTTGTGAAGATGATCATTGCTCCGCTTGTATTTTCACTTTTGCTGACGGGAGTTGCGAAGATCGGAGACTTTAAATCTGTAGGGCGAATAGGATTAAAAACAATTGTGTGGTTTACGTTTGCAACGCTTGTCTCACTTACAATCGGACTTGTAATCGCGAATATTTTTGAACCGGGAAAACATCTTGCCACAGGAACAAGTGTGATTGCCGCTATTGAACCAAAAGCTTTTAACGCGAAAGAATTTGTCTCTCATGTTTTTCCCGAGAGCATTGTAGATGTGATGGCGCACAACCAGATTCTTCCAATCATTATTTTCGTACTGTTCTTTGCAGTTGCCACAGCAGCGATTCATGAAAAAGGAAAAATCATTATAGAATTTTTTGATTCTGTCGCGCACGTAATGCTGAAGGTGACAGGTTACGTGATGAAGCTCGCTCCTATCGGTGTATTTGGCGCGGTTACAGCAATTATAGCAAGCAAAGGATTGAGCGTTCTCGGCGGATACCTGAATATTATTTTATGCTTTTTCGGCGGACTCCTGTTTTTTGTTTTCGGCTTTTTAATGATTGTATGCAGTGTTCTGAAAATAAATTTTTTCAGATTATTCAGTCATGTGAAAGACGCTATGATACTTGCATTCAGCACAGCAAGCAGCGAAGCGGCAATGCCACGTGTAATAGAAGGTTTAGAGCGCTTTGGATTTTCGAACAGGATTGTAAGCTTTGTTTTGCCTTTAGGTTATTCTTTCAATCTTGACGGATCGATCATGTACATGACTTTTGCAACGATGACAATTGCGCAGGCATCTAATATGCCGATTTCAATTTCACAGCAGATCACGATGATGCTTATCCTGCTTGTGTCGAGCAAAGGTGTGGCAGGAGTTCCCCGTGCCTCTCTTGTTGTTATTGCAGGAATGCTTTCTTATTTCAACATTCCGCAGGAGGGGCTTGCGTTAATACTTGGTATTGACTGGCTTCTGGACATGGGAAGATCAGCCACCAATGTGATGGGCAATGCTGTTGCTACAGCAGTTGTGAGCAAATGGGAAAAGGAAAAATTGACCTGACCGTTTCATGACAAAAAAAAGTTAAACTTTCACATTTTCTTCACTGTGAAATAAGCGGAATGTGTATCTTTGGCTTTACCAAAAACTTTAAACCACATCAAAATGAAAAAAAATTACTTTGCATTACTTGCAATAATTCTCCTTGGAAGTTTTATTGCCTCTGCCCAGCTTCGTCAGGTTGACGGTCACGGGAAATCCAAAAGTTACAATAAAAAATCAGCTCAGAACAGCCAGGTAGGCGAAAGACGCGCGATCGGCTCGAACCAAACTTCTGCTGTTATCTGGTATAATGATTTCAGCGATGGATTAGATTGGACGATGACTGATGACGCAGGTAGCGGAGACAATTGGGTAGTAGGTACAATGGGACCTTCAGGATCGTATGCGATCAGCCCGATTAATTCTACTTCTGCAGCGAACGGATTTGCATTGTTTGACTCTGATTTACTTTGCTCAGGCGATCAGAATGCAAGCATCGAAAACGCTACAGCTATTAATTGTACAGGCCACCCAAATGTTCGCCTGAGATTCGAAGAATATTATCGCAGGTTTTATGACAGCACATTTGTATTTGTCAGCAATGACGGAACTAACTGGACAAAGTTTCCTGTAAACGCAGCATTTGTCAATGATCAGACAACTACTAATCCACAGGTAGTAAAGCTTAATATTTCTTCTGTTGCCGGTAACCAGGCCACAGTTTACATTCGCTTTACATTTTACAGCCCTTCTACTTTAGCAGGCTTTCCGGGCTGCGGATATGCATGGATGATCGATGATGTATTGGTTGATGATTATACATCTGATGACGTTGCAATTGTTGACGATGGTTTTCCAAGCGAATATGTTGAGATGCCTCTTTCACAAGCAACCGCTTTTAATTTAAGCTCAAAAGTTTCTAACGAAGGATTAAACACTGCAACAAATGTTTCTGTAGACATCACTATTTTCCAAAACAGCATTGCAAATGTGGTTTATTCAAACACAAGCTCTGTAGCTGCTACACTTGCTTCGGATGCTACAACTGCAACTCTTACTGCCCCGGCATATACACCTACTGATACAGGTATTTATTTTATCCAATATGTAGCTCAATCAACATCTCCAAATACAGATGGTACAAATGACACAACTTTCCGTGTTGTGATTGTTTCAGATACAGGATATGCACGTGACCTCACTCTAATTACAAGCGGGCTCGATGATGTTATTGGAATACAGGGAGGCGCTTTTACACCTGCTACCGGATCATTGAGAATTGGCCAGACTTTTAATTTCCCTGCTGCGGCTCAAATCAAATCAGTAACATGTTACCTGGCTTTCCCGACATTAGGAGACAGTGTTAAAGCGCTCATTCATAGTGTAAGCACAGTTAGCGGTGCTCCTACTGCGTTACAGGCAACCTCTCTTAACCGTGTAATAACTGCGGCAGACACCGGAGGTAATTTCGTTACTTTAAATTTTGCAACACCGGTTTCAATCGGTCCGGGCAATTTCTGCTTTGTTATTCAGCAGCTTGATACAAACTTTCTGAGCCTTGGATTTAACAACGATATATACACTCCTGCTAAAGCATGGTATAAAATCCGTGCAGCTGCTGCATGGTCAAAGGCTGATACATCAGGATTCGCGGGAGCTTTCGTTATCCGTCCTAACCTGGTTTCTACTCCTGTTGGAATTAATGAAGCGCATTCAATCAATAAGAACATTCAGGTGTTCCCGAATCCTTCAAACGGAGTTATCAATATCATGAACTATGGTAGCAGAGGATTGTTTACTGTTCGTGTATACAATCCGATAGGACAGCTTGTATATTCAGAAAAATACAATGAGTTTTCTGAGACTTCCATTGATTTAAGAAATCAACCTGCCGGAGTTTACAATGTCCATGTTGAGAGTGATAAAGAATCAATTACGAAATCGATAATTATATCGAACAAGTAATATCATTTCAATACTATATAAAGCCCCTGCAGAAATGCGGGGGCTTTTTTATTGCGCGGTTTTTATTTACGCGATAAAACTTATCAACAATTCCGGGCACTTATTCACAGGGACAGCCACAGCAGCGGATTACGAAGATAAATTTAATGCGAAATCTTACAATTTTCTTGCAAGAATATTTTTTAGCGAAAATTCAGCGCTTATCAATTTTGGACGGACAATGAAGTTGAAACCTTGACTGACTTTCGGTATATAAACTAACATATTTTTGCACGCGACATCAAATAAAATAATCTCATGAAAAAAATCAGTACACTTATTTGTCTTCTATTAGTTGTTCTTACAGGCTTTGCGCAGGCTCCGCGAAAACTTGCGCATTACCTTGAAGCAAATTCATCTGCGAACTCATCAGGCAGACTTATTAATTCAGCACAGACTAATCCTGCAACAGGCGATACATTATTATGGATGCCAAAATCGTTAGTGGAAGTAAACACTACTGATATTGCGTCTTTCGGAACACATATATATGATGTCGATGGCCTGACTCCAAATCCATCATCTATACAGACTTTCTCTTTCGGTGTATATTCAGCATACCCGGGAGATCCGTTTTACGATTCATCACAAGGTGATGTGGATTCAGGACGTGCATTTCTTTCAACGTCATATTTTACTGCTCCTGCTACGGCAAATAACTGGCTTACATTCGGACCTATTACTGTTCCTTCTTCAGGCGCAACATTGCAATGGAAATTCGCTGTGCTGGATAATTTTTTCCGTGACGGCTATAGCGTTGTTATCAGCAAGACAGGATTTACACCGGCGGATTTTGCAGCTGGAACTGTAATCTATTCGGTAGCTGATAATTCTCCTTCAACGGCTAACGATACTGTGCTTACTAACAGTCCGCAGATTAACATTAACTCGGCTGCATTTCTCAACCAACAGGTTTACTTAGGCTTTCATCACACTGCTACAGATAAATATATTCTTGTGCTTGACGCTTTCTTAATGAGAGCAGCAAGCGCACCGACAGGAATAGAGCAGTTCTCCGATAACTCAGCTTCGTTATATACAGAAGTATATCCTAATCCTTCAAACGGAATTATCAATGTCAGCAACAATATAAAAGGAGCTTTCACCGTAAATATTTACAATGCTGTCGGCCAGTCTGTTTTCACTGAGAAGTATCATGATATCTCTAATGCAGTCGCTGATCTCAGCAATCAGCCGGCAGGAGTTTACAATGTGTGCATTAAAAGTGAAAAGGAATATATCACAAGATCAGTTGTGATTGGAAATAATTAATAATCAAGTATGGAAACGCGAACCTCGTCTTCAAACTGAAGGCGAGGTTTTTTTATGATGCTACTTTTTCCTGGTAATCATCAAGCCATCCCGCACAGGCAGGAGCAAATGCTCCACTCTTTCATCAGCATGAATTTTTTTATTGAAAGCAACAATCGCTTTTGTGTCGGCATCCATATCCTTTGGCTGATCAAGAACTTTCCCGCTCCAAAGAACATTGTCCGCTATCATAAAACCTCCGGCTTTTACCTTATCAAAGACAAGATCATAATAAGCTGAGTAATTAATTTTATCAGCATCGATAAAAACAAGATCAAACTTTTCATTGATGGATGGAATTACCTGTAAGGCATTTCCCGTATAAACTTTAATCCGGGATGTAAGGCCTGCGTCAGCGATGTATTGCTTCACCATGGGTGTAAGCTCATCATTTATATCAATGGTATGAAGTGTTCCTGCAGCATCAAGTCCGGAGGCGAGACAGATTGCCGAGTATCCCGTATAGGTTCCGATTTCAAGAATTTGCTTTGGCCGGATCATGCTGCTGAGAATGCTTAGCAATTGTCCCTGTATATGCCCCGATAGCATCCGGGGCATGAGCACCTTTGCATTTGTTTCCCTGTTCAGCTTTTGAAGCAATGGTGTTTCGGGTGATGTATGAGCTTCAACATAGCTCTGTAATTCCGGGGAAAGCAGTTCCATTTGTTTACGTGTTATAAAATAAAAAAACGCATCCGGTTAGAAATGCGTTTTAAAATTTTGTTAAGTTAAATTAATTCCAGCCAACAGTTGATCCGATGCGAACCTTTTGCACATTTTGAACCTGGTGCTGAGGATGCATTGCATCCGTTGTAGGAACTGTTGAATATTTATCAAGGAATACAACGATGTCGCAGCCGGTATAATTAATACCTGTGAGGTCAACACTAAATGTTTTAACATATTCTTTTCCTTTTACCATTGACGCGGCCGGAATTTGATCTCCGTGAGGGACAGATGTAATCATTTTTCTCAATACGTTTTCATGATGAAAATCCGGAATAACACCAGGCATTGAGAAATAAGGATAATTCGGCTCAGGATCAGAGCAAGTTTCACAATAGTAATTATGCTGATCGTAATCAGAATTAGCAGAGTGAACATCGCGTTCAACTATCCACGCATTCAAGCGGTAATCTCCTGAAAGGTCTGTTGCAAACCCTGTATGAATAGTTAAGCTAAGAGTATGACCACTAACAGAAGATGCATCTATTTTAAATCCGCATTTTGCAAAAAGTCCCATCTCAGGAGGCAGCTGTGACGGCCAGTCTGCAGGATCATTAACAACTCCGCGACTTTCCAGCACAGTGGGATCCGAAGCTTGGAATTCACGTGACTTGAAGTCGCG